>Ga0008835_100023_pt1 | contig 234723 bp, 175 predicted proteins | sample HotLakConsoUCCRE_FD_62215 | JGI IMG/M metagenome (GOLD analysis project Ga0008835, IMG submission 62215) | Hypersaline microbial mat communities from Hot Lake, Washington, USA - Hot Lake Consortium UCC-RE (Hybrid Assembly) ... | reverse complement strand
GTTTCCGATACCAACTTCTTTCTGTTTAGACTATCCAAAATTTACGCATGAAACTACGCAACTCCCCACGACTTTGAACTGATCCTGAAGAAGCATGTGAACGTATTATGTGAAATAATTTTACCAGATAGACCTACTGTGAAAACTTATTTTCAGAGAATATGGTCATCGATATTTCAATATAAAAGGAGTCGCCTTGTTGTATTTGTAGATGATCTTGATCGGTGCGATCATGGAGCTATAATTCGGACATTGGATGCTACCCGTCTAGTTATGGATATAAAAAACGTAATCGTTATTCTGGGTTTAGATTATCGTATAGCTCACAAGGCGGTAGAACAACATTATAAAGAATTCGAAAGTTGGGAATCGTCATCGGTCGCAAGAGAATATCTAGGTAAAATATTTCAGCTGACCGTTGAATTGAGAAAGCCTTCCAGTCAACATATTCAGACATTTATTGTTGAAAACTTATTTGAAGATAAATTAGATAATAGTATTGCAGATAGCGATAGACTCGGAAAATTAGAATTTGATGAAAACAGAGAATCAGTAGTTTCACAACCAGTTGATTCCAATACTGATGTGGGTTCCGAGGATAGTATCAATTCGCCTAAACTTGACACTGTTCCCAAAATGTCCACTGAAAATAATGGAACTAGCCAAAGTGGAGATTTAGCCTCACAGGAACTTATGTTAGAATCAGTAGAAGAAATTGATCATTTCAATATTTTATGCCAAAATTTTAAATTCCATAATCCGCGCCAGCTAATTCGGTTGAGGAATTCATATCGTTTATTAAAGCGGGTTTACCGCAATGAGATCGATGAATGGAAAGATTATTTAACAATATTATTCTTAGTAGAATATTTCTGCGCTACTATTGATATAGATACCAATGGAATTGAAAAAGCGATAACCAATCGCACTGTCATGAAACAGTTTAAGAATACTCCTGTTAGTTTTATGCAAGATTTTTTCGGAAAAAAATATAAAAATACGAATGAATATGCCGAATACTATTATAATATTAAGTTACGGATAGTCCCCTTTGTATTACCATCAATTCCAAAGTAAATAAGATTAGTGACTCAGTGATATATGGTCCTAAGTTATTAATTTATCAAGTGAGTTAAATACTAAAGTCAACCAATGACAACGGACCAAAGACTACCGCTTCAGCATAGAGAGTAGGTCCCGCTATCACACCCTAAATTAAGAGGAAATTTATTTATGGAGATCGACGTAAAACATCTCTTCATCCTACTTCTATTCGGTACATCGGTTCTGATAGGCTGCGATAATTCTGCATCCAGTGTTGAAATTGAAGAAGATCTAGATGAATACTACGTCCGGTATGAGGTGAAAAGCTCAAGTATTTACCACGGTGGTACACTAGATGTTACCGTGAATGACGACCAGGGTAAACCTGCATCGTTTACGATAAATAGACGACAAGACTGGGAGATCATCTTTGGTCCCGTTGAAACTGGTTTTGAAGCAACATTGAGTGTAGCTGCCGCTGGTGACTCTCAGAGTAATTTAACAATCGAGACTTCCATTCATGTAAGTAAGAATAATAGTCCATTTGCCCTGAAAGTACATAATGTAAGCCATGAAGCTTGGAAAGGTATATATATTCGCTTTAAGATTGAGGATTAGTGACAATTTCAGTGTAAACTGACCCACTCATTTCACTCAAACTGACCCATCCACTTAAGACAAAGGTCACCAATAGTTTACCCAAAGGTGTGTATGAAATCTCACCAGTTACGTTCACATAAAGTAGCTGGTTATATGGCGTATATTTTATTGGAAGCATTCTCTTTGGTTTAAGAGTATTTATTTAAGGCATGTAAATGCCTATCAAACTTCCTTGTGGTGAGCCATAAATCTCAAATTTTGCATTTGTGAGTTGTTCAACTTGCAGTAACTTTTCACCAAATGTAAAATCGGACTTATTGCTATTACTTCCATAGGTGTTTTGAATCTTCCAATTACCCATTCCATGATCTAACCAAATCTTGATTTTTTCTTGATCTTCAAACGTTAGAGTCAATTCGCGATAATGAACAGAGTATTGCCCTTTTGAATTAATATTAATGGTTCTGCAAAATGATGATTCTGAATAGAATGCAGCAATAACTTCATCTCTGATTTCACTACCCTCCCAATTGTGGAAAAACTTGAATGATTGTGTATTTCTGTCATCAAAATAATCAGAAAACTCAAGGTTAACATCGAACTCTGAGTCAGTTATCTCACTAAGTTTATCTAGTATCTTGTAGAGCATGACGGCTGAAAATGGAGACCGTATATAGGAATCGGTGTATTCAACAGAAACAATTCCGATATCATTCTTGAACTTATTTCCCAGGTTGATATTCTTGGTTGATAGTAAATGCCAGAACTTTTCACCGAAATCACTAACTGGTCCATCAAAGTGGTCGAATAACTTACATACACTCTGCTTCGAATTTGAAAATGGCATCTGTACATCATCAAATGTAAGTTCAGTGAGAGAATGTTCATTTATTGATGATAAATGTCCCCTCAAAACAGTTCCCTTAAGTATGTCATCTTCATTATCTCCAAAAGTTAAACCATTTGATAATGCCAAGACATAAGCATTCTCTTCAGATGAAAACTCAGCGATTATTGGACATGAGTTATTATCAGATGTAGGAACTTCGTCGATTAAATTCATGGAAATGTCGCCCAGGTATGTCAATGAAAAAAGTAATTGACTGAGTCTGCTATTACTTTCATCAAATCCTATTTTTTGTAAAACAATCTTAACTTTCTTCTCTTTAAGTGCGAATAACTTGATTAAGCTAATAAATCGTGACAAAAGATCTGGATTGTCACTTTCATTAATTTTTTCAAAAAATACGAACAAGGTTCCAGAATCTTTTTGAAGTGCTTTTCTTTGTAGTGTTATGAATATATTTTCTGATTCTACCTTAGTATTTTCACCGAAATATTTCAGCTCATCTGGAGTACTCATGTTATTAATCCAAGTTGAATTAAATACTTTAAGTACTTCTAGTCGATTTAGTTCATTGATATAAAAGCGTTGATCGTATGTTAGGGTACACTTGGTACAAGAGGAATCACAAGAACAATCGTCTAAATATATTATTGAATCTTTTAGAATTTCCTCTAGATATGGCACCGCAGCAGCGACGTACCCTGCATTATTTTTGTCAAAAATAGAAATCGATAACCTTAATTCATTTGATTCTTTTTTCTTATCAATGCTTATATCTAGTTCTACAATCTCAATTCCAAGCCTACTCGCAATTTTTTGACGTATTGCAATCGCTAGGGTTCTAGCAACTACGCTATCTCTTAACCATATTCTATCAATTGATTTTAATTGGATTTCTAAAACACCAGTTCGGACTTGATGGGCAAGTCTAATCCCTTCTTTTATGGAACTAGAGTTATAAGATCCTTTACAAATGTCATCATACTTTCTTGGGCGAATTGGTTTATGTTCATCTTTAAAGACATTTGGCAGTTCGTCATCTTTTAGCATAGGTTCTGCACGACCACATGACAAACAAAGTGCATAACCATTACCGTTTACTCCTGCTGAACTATATAAAACTGTTGCATCTTCATCGACCCTAAAACGTCCTAAATAGGGATTGGAAAATACCTGCCAGTCTCCTTTTACTGATGGAATAGGCTTTTCTACAGGAATAAATGATTGCCTAGTGACATCATTGTGTGGACTATCATAAAAATCAACTGCAAACCCAGATGGTGATATAAATTGAAATATATTCCTTTTATCAATACCACTTCCACAATTGCTGCATGAGTTAGAAGACTTAATACGTGGCGTCGTTCCACTTGCACCACAGTTACTGCATCTCCACGAGAATTTTATTGATAATGGCTCACTGGACGATTTAACTTCTACAGGGGTATGCCAATTCAATGTAATTCCAGCTGATTTGTGAACTAACCCATCAATTACAATCTCAGCCCCAGGAGCATACTCTCTTAATGCTGTAACAGCATCTCTTGTCGGTAACTCTCGAATTCGGTATCTATTATCATCTCTACCTAAATCATGATTACTTTTAAAGTTTTCTATTGTATTAGAATCAAATGAAACTATATCACTTGGGAATCCATAACCTGGGAGAAATCCTATTGAACTTAATTCTCTCAATAAGTACTCTTTTTCTAGGCGATTCAATTGCAATTTTAGAGCTTTAAACGCTTTACCCTTTGGCTCTGCCTCTTCAAGAGCTTCAAGTTGACTTTTAATAGAAGTATGTTCTATTAGCCAATTCTGGCTAAATTTTTCTATATGATCTAAAGCGTCAGTCATGATTTTCAATAAACTTTCCATCTCAAATGACGTCTTTTTTAATAGCGCACGAATTTGTTGGATAAGTTCATGATCATTATTTAGACTTTTAGTCTCTATGAGAAAAGCTTGAAATTTTGTCAGCACACCATTTTCAGGCAAGTAAAACCAACCTGTCGATAGAGTATGTATTCTTTTTGACTGGATTACTTTCTTTAAAAACCAGCTTAATAATACAGAGTTTATATGGCGTTGAACAATAGTATAACTGTTCAAGCTTACTTTGGGGACCGGAAGCTGAGTTGTAAAAGGCCACGCTGTATTATTAAAAACGTGCAAATCGTGAGGGTTATCTTTACAGATCGTGACTGCTACAGACTTGGTTTCATTTCTTCTTCCAGCCCGGCCAGCACGTTGCAGATAATTTGCGGGGTGGGGTGGCACATTGGTCATAGTTACCAATTGAATTCCACCAATATCAATTCCCATTTCCATAGTTGTTGAACATGTTAGAAGATTTACTCTTCCTTCTTTAAAGCCATCCTCATAAATTTTGAGTTTCTTTGAATTTTGTTGAGCAGAATGCTCTTCAATTCGGTAGTAGTTTCTAAAGAGAATCACATTATCGTGAGCGACACTCCATTTACCTGCTTCCTTAAGTTTTGATACAACCGGACTTGATGCAATCCATTTTCGAGCTGAATTTATCCTTTCAAATGGATCAGTTGTTTCATATGCACCATTATACATAGGCAAATCTACTTCTTCGCATAAGATCGGATGAGAAGATGAGATAGGTGTAAAGGGTGATATATTCTTAATTACACCTGATACAAATCTTTGAGTAAAGGGGCAGAAGTGCATTTTTTTTGGTATTTCAAAGCTTATATCACTAAAATTTATATGAGCGCCATCATTGTTCATCGTTAATAGACTATTTGATCTTAGAGCTATATAAGCTTCTCTTAAAACATCGTCAATGATATCTGCTCCATAAGAGTCATAAATATCTACCTGCAACAATCTAGATAAATAAGAAATATGTCTACTTCTAAACTTCCCAGTGTCGGTATTTAGCCAGTATTTAGACTTTTTACTTTTTTCTCTTTGACCTGGTTCGAGTAAACCAAATAACGGAAATGGCAATCCAAGCCAATTTCTAATAGAATCGAAACCCTCAATTTGAATTGCACCAGATCCCCTGAAATAGTGAGTTAGCAGATAGCTTAAAAACGTTTTCCAGTCATCGCTTGAAAATCCTCGATTAGTCCACTGAGCAGGAGCATTAACGGACTTAAGCTTTGGAAACTTTAATTTAACTAGCCCTAAAGTTTCCAAGTTTACTTGTCTGACTGGTCTACGACCAAGCTCTCTAATAACAGTAATTTTGGACATGTTCAAACTATCTTTACCAAACAATGAACGATCATATGATTCGTATTTTTGTCTGAGCAACTCAAATTCCCCGCCAACCGATGAAATCTTATTGATAAGCTGTGTAAAAGAAACTGATGGGTCACCTTCTGGGAGTTTGCCGCCAAAAAGTTCTTTAATTTTCTCTAAATCAGCATCCGATAAGTTGGCAAATCCAGCAGTAGACTGATTGGACCCAGATTTTTGCATTTCTGCAATGTTATGATAGAGAAGTCCACGAGAGTAATTTCTTTCAGCCTCTTGCTGCATCCGTACAGATAGTCTAGCTGTGCCTTGTCTGCTATCACTGAATGAAAGCATCCTTTTTCCGAAGAAGGGTTTATCCAAAGGTTTTGAATCGTTTTCTGCATATTCTAAAACAGTAGGCACGATACCACTTAACAGGTAAGGTGCTCCAATTCTAAAATTATTATGTTTTACAGTGGAATTTGGATTAGTCGAAAGGCACTTAAGACATACGTTTTTACTGTAGCTATCTTCTGCTGAATACAGATAGACTTCCGATTCATTTGGTATACTTGAGTAGTAATTGATTGAATTATCATCATGATTAATGTAACACTTGGTGGCTTTATCATACGATTTATTAGTAATTAGGATTTTATCGTCGTTTTTATTGGTAACGATATCGCTCTCTAAATCAGATATATCAGTATCCTCAAGATCAAAATTTAATTCAAATTCATCTACATTTTCTTCATGTATGTATTGTAGTAAGAAACCTTGATTGGTCTTTGCAATCATGAATACATCTTTGCAATCTGAACATGAGTTAAGTTCGAAAACAGGTGCTCCACAGATGCACTTTTTGCGAGGTTCGATATAGACAGTGCCAAATCTCCAATCAGAGCTAGAAAGCTTAGAATCAACTTTTTCACTACAATCTTTATTGCAGCAAGCCCAAAGCCCCGAAATGGTCTTGTGAAAAGCATGTGCTCTTAATGGGAGAAACGGGCTATTTTGCTCATCGTTACTAACTAATTTTGAAACAAAGTCTATCCAATGTAGAGTTGTTTGCTGTTGATGTCTAGTCGGATTCTTTATATTATATAAAGTACCAACAATACTATTAAGAGATAAAACATTATTGTTTGATTTAAGGAATAAATTCTTAATGAATTTTGCTTCATTTGGGATTCTACTGGAATCTTGGAAATCTTTAGAAATAGCTTCAATTGTTGATGGATTCATTGATCCATCAATATTCTCAAATTGGGGGAGGCTCCTTTTGCCGGAAATCACTTCAACAAATGAAGCATCTTTACCAGAAAGTTGAGTCATAAACTCCTTCAATGATGACTCGGCACTCGGGGAACCAATTGTAGCAGATGTTGCTACAAACTTGACATCCTGTGGTCGTTTATTGAAGGCAGATAACACTCGTCTTAATAAAAGCGCCATTTCAGCAGCTTGAGACCCGATGTATGAGTGTGCCTCATCAAGGATGATCCACTCTAAGCTATTTTGGGAAGCCTCAAGTATGGGTGAATCTTCTGCTCTTACCAAAATATATTCCAGCATAGTAGGATTTGTCACTAAAATATCTGGAGGTGTTGACCTCATTTTCTTTCTATTCTGTACTTCGTTCTTTTCTTTATTAATTCCTTCTTCAGGAGTGACCCCGTTGTATAGGCCAAATGTTATCTTGCCGTTAAAGCCTTTAGTCCATGCATCTAATCGTTCTCTTTGACTATTAATTAAGGCGTTTAATGGATATAGCATTAGAGCTTTCACACCTTGGTTATTAGGATCAATAGCAAGTTTTTTTGCTATAATACTATCCAGCACCGGTAGCATAAAGCATTCCGTCTTTCCTGAGCCAGTTCCACTTGATATGACAATAGACTTGTTTTCAGCCGATTTTAGTAACCTCCATGCCTTCAACTGGTGAGTGTATGGTTTCAAAGCTCTGGTTAAACGGTAGTTACCTTTTGCATTGTCTAAGACATCAATTAACTCTTTGGTAAAGAGATCATTTTTCAACTGTCCCAGACTTTTGTCTCCAGTTTGCCATCCATAGGTTGCTTCGAATACTGGGTCACCAAGTAAATTATCGCCAGACCCTAAGGGTGAAGAAAATTTATCGGTAAGATGTCTACGTAGCGAATCATTAACTATGTCATAATGACTCAAAACACCATTTATAGATCGTTGCTCCAAGTCACAAATAAGCTGTGTAAAGTATTTTTGATTTGAATTATCCATTTGAAGCAAAGTGGTTAAGTGTTGATTTAAAAACGGAGTTATACCAATCAGGGTCGTATTTCTTAATTTTTAGAACTTCAGAATAGAATTCATTACTTAATTCATGAGTTCTGTTGGTAAATATATACTCAGCCATGAGTACTGGTGCAGCCAGCAGAACTGAATGATTAAAATTTTCGAGCTGGGCAACCAACTCATTAAGTATTTCGGATTCTCTCGTTCTGACTTTCATAGCAATAGCTTCACAAACTGTAGAATCAGGAAATCTTTGGTTCTGATGTGTTTTTCGTAAAAGTTTTTGATATGTGGAACTAGCGTTTTTCACAAATATCCGTCCAATATCATCGTTACTAAATTGAAATATCGTATTGTTAAGATTGGTGGCTATTTCAGTGTATCGTGCTGGATTAGATTTAACTAAAACAGGTAGCAACGAAAATAACTCAACGGCATCGATTTGAAACAACTCGTGTGTTTTTTGCATATAGATTTTTTCTGCCCATTCTCTATTTAATACTAATTCCTGGGCTTTTTTATATGTCAAATCGAATGCTAATTCCCAGTCCATTGTTGATACTTTCATTATAAATGGTGGACTCTGATTTATTAGATTGAGTATAAATTCACGTAACTTTTTTGACTCAATATTTAACATTGAAATCGATACAAGTCTTGGATCATGTACGAACTTTTTAATGATTTCAATTTTCCTCCATCTTAAATGTCCAAAGGTGGATACTATATCTTCGAGTTCTATCCACCATCTACTGTTAAGGTCCTCCTTCATTTCATTTAAAACAGAATTTAGAATTGAGACCTTTTCATCAGAAAACGAAGTCATAGATATATCCAGAAGACTATATTCTTCAAAACTACTCAATGTAACATCTGGACCACGTTTTAGCTCAATTTGAGGGGATGACATACCATTTTCTGTTTGACAAAAGGCAAGGTAATTAGTGTTTATCGATATTATGCTTTCTACATCTATCCATTCGTTAAGATCTATTTCGATTTCTTTTTGCTCCTCATAATCTAAATTAGCGGGAATAAACTTTAATAAAAGATTATGATATTCATCACTAGTAAAAGTGTTAGATCTAGTGACTTTAATCTTGTTGTTATTTTCTTCAAGTGAGAAATAATATGGAGGAAAATTCAGTTGGAGTTCTCTTCTGTCTCTTATGTATGTGGTTAGTTTAACTGTTCCTAAATCATCATACTCTGATTTCACTTCTTTTAGATATTCAATTGCTTTTTTAATTTCTCTTTTGAAGTCATTTAGATTTAAACTGAATGTACCTTCGTCACTTATATATGGCTCCCAAAGTTCAAGTGTTACCGAATCAACTTCAAGGAGTAATTTTATTTTATCCTGATTCTTAAGAGAACCCAATATTCTAATTCCATGAAGATTTTCTACATTAAGAAAGCTTCCTGATTGAATTCTGACATTAAACCTGTCCATACAAATCACCGATGATGCAAACCACGGAAGCTGTAATTCTATAGACCTATTAAAGGAGTTGCTCCTTAACGTTAGCCTTAAATCTAAATATTTATGATCATAGGTTTTTTTTTCAATAGTGATTCTATGGAAATTTATGTCCGATTCAACTAATTCCAGTTTATAGCTATCATCTACAGCAAAGCTGATATCATTTCCCCACTTATGTAAATCATATATACAAGTACTATTGCCTATTCTCTCCTTAAATGCCACCTTAGATTGAGATGGCAGAATAAGGAGTCTTTTCCTTTTTATGTAGCCATAGGAACTACTTACTTTTGCAGTCACATAACCTAGTGGTTTAAAAACCTGGGTATTGGTACCAGTTTGAAACCAATCTACATTTAGTAATTTTCCGTTTTTTCTAAATGTTGGTTCACCTCTATAAACGGGTATACTCGTATTTATTAACCCATTTACTTGATTCCCAATTAGACAAAGATCTTCTTCATCTTTATCTACATGTGAATTTAGTTTTATGTTTACGATGTAGATGCCATCAGAACTGTTTACGGTAAGCGATGAATTTTGCCTGGTTTCAAGTAATTCAAAATTCTGAGTGCCTATCCTCAGCTTCCCCCACAATTTAAAATCATTTCCATATTCTGCTTTAGTAGTTATCAATACTATAGCATTATTCTCCTCTAGCTTGCCATCACCCGAAAATCGATATTCAATATTAGAGTCTAATTTAGAGAACACGATTACTGGTGGTTCTATTTGAGCTAGATTTTTGTTTAATAATTGATATGTTAAGCCTATCCTGTCTCGCAAATAAACGTTAGGAAATATCCCATCATCAAACCATCCAGTGATCTTCCATTTCTTTGCAAGTTTATTTGGTTTATATGTCCTTTTCCCAAAAATAAGGTTCAGGTCTACTTCGAATTCTCCATTTGCTCCAAAGTCAAATACCAGAACGTAATAAGGAGATAGAGAGTCTTTAGATATTTGAAACTTTTCCTGTAAATGTTCCTCCTTAATTAAATCGTTTATCTCAATCTCACAGTGCAATACATAAACATCCGGATCTTCATCAAGTTCTAGTATATATTTGACATCAAAAAAACTTGCTTTTTTTGTATCAGTTCTTTTAAACGTGCTAAGAATCAGGCTATCAATTAATTGTTGTCCCTCTTTTTCATTTAATGAAATCGGGTAGTCGTCTCTCCAATCTGGATTTTTTGTGTCGAGGACAACTATTGGATTAGTCAAATGTTTTAATTCATATTTTGTAGTTATTTCAATCGATATAGAAATAATTTCAGCTATTAAATCATAAATATGACCGATTCGGTATGTTGCTGGTAAATAATGCTTATAGTCGGTCTCAATTAAGTCACTAATTAGATACTTCTCATAATTATTAGCCCCAACCTTTAACATTAATCTGTCGATTAGAGAAGTAACTCTACTGCTTCCAGTAATTAAGCTAATTGGTAAGCCGCCATTGAGTGCTATTGTACCTAGATATTTTTTCCCTTCATTTTTCAATTTTAATTTCCAATAATTAACCCCTTTTTCTATATATTGATTTCGTTTTACAGGGGGTAAGAAATCTGTCTTTGTAACGCCAAATGAATTGAAAATAGGCTCCCATTTCCAGTGTCCCCCTTGATATTCTCTCCTCCACCATTCTGCCGCATATAGTACAAGATAGATTTGAAACAAATATTCAATTGAAGTGAACCCAACACCAATACGCAATTTTTCAGCATACTCGTTTAGGAGCTCCTTAAGCTTATAATACTCTTGATCTGTTACTTTGTATTTATAAAATGGTTTCCCTTCATTTTTTAATTGCCTTCTATTACCGATATCCAGAAACTCTCCTAACCAAGTATCCATAAGTTTAGTATTTAATAAGTCATTTACTCTACGTATTACAATCTAGTTAGATCCTGTGCAGTCTATATGCATACAAAATAACTAATATGAATATTATACACTTCGATGCAGTGTTATGTGCCAGTTTTTATAGCTCATTACAAGGGAATCTTACAGTTTTGATGTGCTATCTATGGTGTTTTTCTTCAAAAAAGTATATAAGCTGTGCAGTTCTATACTTCGCTTATTTTGCATTGTCTAATGGGTTAATAGCTCCTATATAATTCGGAGTATGGTGTCATATAACTGACATCAGTGTACCTTATTATGTGAACGACTGCTGCTTCGGGTGTTGAGTACACACTCGTCATTTCCATCATATTACCCCGCAGCGAGTTTGCGGCTTTCGTTGAGGAGGTAGCCGGGGATAGGTTCGTGGAGGTTCCATTTGATGTTCATGGGTTTGGCGCCGGAATGGTCGATGTAGTCGCATGGACCTAGGAACACATAGCTCATGGTGTTTCCGTATGTGTCGTTGTTGTGTTCGCGGACGAACATGAGCATCTGCTTTCCGTTGTCTTTGTGCTGTATGTAGGAGAGTCCACGGCCGCGTTCGGGTCGTGAAGCGTTCTGACTTTGCCAGTGGAATATGTTTTCGCTGATGGCGTAGTCTTCGTACATGGTGCTGGAGGAGTAGTCTTCTTCGTTTTTGTTGAGGGTGACGAAGAGGGCTTCGGCGCCGAGTTCGCGGTTTTCGGCAACACCAGCTTGAGTAAAGGATGCTTTCTCCCAAGTGTGCATCTGCATGGCGACTAAAATCTGATCGCGGTTGTATCGGCCGTGAATGCGAAGGGGGAAATCGGCGATGTTGTTGGTCGGTTTTTCGATGACGTCGAGCTGATCCAGCAGGTAACGCGTCACTTCCCGAATTTCATTCAGCATCACAAGATTGTCGTTGAGCCGAAGCAGACTCTCACGTAGATTCGCCGCTCCACTCGAAGGTCCATCCGTTTGCCAGATGTCGTAATGGAGCATGAGGGCGAATTGTTCGATCTCGGCAGCGCTTAGGATATTCACGTTTTGTGAACTTTTTAATTGACTGCTATAAGTGTCAATATTCACATTATGTGATCTTTTTGGTTGACTACCAGTAGTACTAGTATTCACAATATGTGAACTTTTTAAACGATTGCTTGTACTGTCAATATTCACAAATTGTGAATTTATATTCTGATTGTCTCTATTGTTCATATTCACGTTTTGTGAATATTTGTCCTCCAGCAACACCCCCACATCACACCCAGCATCCAGCAGCGCGAGCACAAAACGGAAGTAGCTTTCCGACTGGGTGGTGAGCAGTCGCGTACCGATGTACCGTGATAACTCCACCTCCAGCGGCTCCCGGAAGTCGTCGCGCACGCCCGCTTCCACACAAAGTCGATTCCATCCGATCAGCTTCCCGCCCATCTTGAATTTGTACAGCATGGGCGCTTCCATGTGATGAAATTCCATGAAGTTAAGCCAGGTTAGAGGACGGTCGCTTTGATGCCGGAATCCTTGAATCTTCTGCACCATTTTCGGTCGTTTGAGCGACGTAGCCCGACGAATATTCTCCAGGATGTACTCCCGGGCTTGTCGCTCCAGCACGATGGAGCAGCCCAGGGGCAGGTGGGGGAAGTCGTGTTCCAGTTCTTTGAGCACCGACTGACGGGTGCGACCAATCAAAGCCCGGAATTTGTGTTCGAAGTCGTATTCTTCCCGGGCATTGCCTACAAAGTCGAGCACGGTGAGCACATCTTTACCATCGGCCAGTCGCAATCCCCGACCCAGCTGCTGCAAAAACACGGTCAAACTCTCGGTCGGACGTAAAAAAAGGACAGTATCAATTTCCGGAATATCGACCCCCTCGTTGAACACATCGACCACAAACAGGTAGTTCAGCTCCCCGCGCTGAAGTCGGGCCCGCATCGCATCCCGCTCCTCCCGCGGAGTTTCGCCCACCAGCACATCGGCCTTGAATCCGGCCTGCTGAAACGCATCGCTCATGTACCGGGCATGGTCTTTGGTGACGCAGAACCCAAGGGCGCGTACCCCGGCGGGATCGGTGCAATACTGTTCGAGGGCATCCATGATGGACTGCACCCGCTGTCGGGCGACCATATCCCCCGCGGTGTAGATCCGGGTGAGGGCCGCCGCGTCGTATTTACCGTTTTTCCAGGCTACATCGCGTAAATCGACCGCATCGGTGACGCCAAAGTACTGAAACGGACAAAGCAGTTTGCGGTTGAGGGCTTCCGGAAGGCGGATTTCCGCAGCAATGCGACCGTCGAAGTCCTCGGTGATGTCGCCCCCGTCCATGCGTTCGGGCGTGGCGGTGAGTCCGAGCAGCACATCCGGCTGAAATCGCTCGAGTACGGTGCGGTAGCTGGCGGCGGTGAGGTGATGCACTTCATCGATGATGACCATATCGAAGTAGTCAGCCGGCAGGTGGGCGAGGCGGTCCTGCTGGGAATTGAAGGTCTGCACCGAGGCGAAGACGCATTCAAAACGTTCGGGCGTGGCGCCGTCAACCCAGATTTCGCCGAAGTTTCCATCGCGCAGGATATGCCGAAACGTGGTGCGCGACTGGTGCAGGATTTCCTTGCGGTGGGCGATAAACAGAAGGCGGGCTTCGGGGTGGGCCGCGCGATACCGCTTGAAATCGAAGGCGGAGATCACGGTTTTGCCCGTGCCCGTGGCGGCGACAACTAAATTGCGTGTGCGATGGTGCAGGGTGCGTTCGGCGTAGAGTTTGTCGAGGATTTCCTGCTGAAATGCGTAGGGTCTGACTTCGAAAAAGGTGGTGATGGCGCCGCCGGGTCCGGTTTGGTCGCCGGTGTTGCCCGTGGAGCGCATGCGTTGCTGGGTGAGGGCGCGCTGGAGTCGATCTCCATCCCGGTCCACATCGTACAGGTCGAATTCGCTGTCGGCCCAGTAGGTGTCGAAGGTTTTGCGGAATTTGTCGATGATGTGGGCCACCTCCCGCGTGGTGATTTTCATGTTCCATTCCAGGCCGTTGGTCAGGGCCGAGCGCGAGAGGTTGGACGAGCCGATGTAGCCGGTGTGGAAGCCGCTGTTGCGCAGGAACAGGTAGGCTTTGGCGTGGAGGCGTTCGTGTTCGGGGTTGTAGGAGACCTTGATTTGGGTGTTGGGCAGGCGGGCGAGTACGTTGACGGCTTTGGCGTCGGTGGCGCCCATGTAGGAGGTGGTGATGATGCGCAGGTTGCCGCGACGGGTGAATTCGCGCAGGGCCGGCATCAGGGTGCTGATGCCGGAGAATTTGATGAAGGAGACGAGCCAGCAGATTTCGTCGGAGGAGGCGATTTCTTTGTTGATTTCGCTTTCGAGGGAGACGCCGGCGCGGTTTCCGGTGAACAGTTCACTTTGGGAGAGCCGGGTGTGGGGCATGATCTCGCGGATGCGGGCTTTCAGGTCGGCGTGGGGGTGGTGGAGCCGGTTGAGGACGGCTTCGAGGAGGCGGCCTTCGGTGTGGATGAGGTCGCCGTGGAGGTCGCTGTCGTTGATGGCCCGGGCGAGGAGTCGGATGATGTTGTTGGCCAGGTCGATTTGTCCGAGGGGTCGCTGGCTGGCGGGGATGGCGCTGAGGGCGTAGTGGAGGATGGCGGAGACGTGCTGGGTGAGGTAGCGCGCGGCTTCGAGGGGTTCTACGGGGTGGGTCTGGATGTGGTAGGTGCCGGTGGGGAGGGTTTCCAGGCGCTGGGCGAGGAGGTCGGTGATGAGCTGCTCGTAGAGTCCGGTGGGTGGCGCGGCGAGGGCGATTTGAGATCCGGGTTGTTGGGTGTTACCCGCGGGTTGCGTGGTTGCGGTGACGGTGGAATGGGACTGGTTTCTGCCCACATCGACCTTCCCGACATAATCTGCTTTCGCGTCCTTGGAAGTTCCCCGGTTTGCAGCCAAATCCGCTTTCCTGCCATGATCTGTTTCCAATACCGTGGCCCTTCCCCTGGTTATATCCACATCGACCTTCCCGGATCGCTCAGGTGGTGGGTTTTCCATATCCGGGGAGGATGGTGCCATGACGGTGGTGTTGATGCAGTCGGGTTCGCGTCTATCTTGCTTGCCAGCAAATGCAGTATAGGTTATTCAGGTCGCATCCGCAAGTTACCGGGCATTTTTTATTGCAGCGAGCTTCGCAACGCGGAGGCACATTTTGTGGATGCGAGCTTCGCTAATTGTGCGGATGTAGAGACGGTGGTCGTATGGGACATTCGTCCAGTTATGAAATTCGCCTCTCACTGCTATTCATTTTGCTACAGGAGGGGGCATATTCAATTCGGGAATGAGTTTGAAAAGCGGCTGCCAGTCGGCCCGGGTGTATCCGTTGATGATTTCGACATAGTTGTCTTCGTTTAAGGTCATGGCGCGATGTTGTTGAGGTGATTTCTCTTTGTGTTGTACATCAGCAGGTAGGCACTTTTGTTGGCTTCTGTTAAGAAAGATCGACGAATTAATGTTTCCACAAAAGGCTGCTTTTCTATGAAGGGATGCAGCAGTTTCTCAATCCGGGTTTCTGCAACGCCAACTCTCAAGGCCAATTCGGTAAAATCGCTTTTGCATGGATGTCCGCTTTTCTTGTAGTATCCACTCTTGAAATCGTCTGCAAACAGGCCCTTATCTAATGCAAAATCGGTATCGTTCACATGCAGTTTGGTATTTACCAGATCATACGCAGGACTTAACAGATAATCTCCACTGGGGGACTCAAGCAAGGAAAAGTTCTTTAAATGAGCATCTCCGTTTGAAAACAGAAAATTGAAGACTACCAGGGAAACATACTTTTCTATTTCTATCCGCCATGCAGGAACAAACTTCTGTATGAGTTGTCCGGCCTCTTCGTAGCTGTAGGTGTATTTGAACTGTGCACCCGCATTGTCGGTCGTTTTTCCGGCCAGCGTTGCAAAATCCTCCTTACCCCATTTACTAACGTGTCCATCCCTCAGGCGGACATCGGTTTTTACGTCAAATCGTTTGGTGATGTAGGCAGGGGAACCATCCCGGAAGAAAATCATAGCGTTTTCTGCCGTATTCAGTCCATATACTTGTTTTGCTATTTGCATGGTCAGGTGTTCGTTGGCAGGAACCTGGTCGACCTTTTTTAAATCTCTGGGTATGGGCTTGAGGATATAGGTTCCCTGCTCCCCTTCTACGGTTAGCCGCAAAACGTTTTTATCTAACAGGAGGCTCAATTTCTCCTGAACACCCGATATGGAGATGCGTTTTCGATTTTCAAAGAATTGTTCGGCAACGTCCTCGTTTTGCCGGGGCTGTTCGTAGGGCAATATATGGCTGACCTTTTTGCCACTAAATACATTCCGTAAGCAGGCCGGACTATACGTAGTAAAACCTCCTGCCAGTGTTCCCGGACAATATGTTTCATCACCTGTTTTCATCCATCCACCATGGGTTTGACGGTTAGCGCACCAATGGTGTCGTATTGCGCTGTTGCAGCCAGTAAGCCGAAATGATCATCTTCGTCGATTCTCAAATGGGTGCATTGCAATGTTCGGTTCACGCCTTCGCTTAGCATGTTGAAGAAAACCGGAAATAGATAGGGGCTGCTATATTCCTGCTGTGTTTTGGGTAATGTCAGACTTATTGCCGGCTTATTGGAATCATTAAAATAGATACCATCATACCTGAACACATACTGCGTGCGATGTATTTCCTTCAGTGTTCCTGCTAACATCCCCTTGTAGTATATTTCCATCGCTCTCATGTATTATTTTTCTTTACTTCGAGGGTTAGTTCCATTCCTAATACTTCAGCCAGCTTGTTGAGCACATCTAAGGAAGGATTTCCTTGTCCCCGTTCTACTTTATACAAGGTATTGGTGCTGACCTTTGCCAGTTCGGCCAGGTGAGGTTGGGTGATTCTGAGTTCCTTTCGGCGGTTTTTTATGGTTTCACCAAGCGTCTTAGCTAACATTATCGTGTGATTTTAGTGTTAACGATACGATGTGGCTATAAATATATGGCAAAAATCACAATATAGTGTGATATTTTAATGTGTGTGCCGTAGGATATTCGGTAATAGTGGGTAAAATCACACTATGGTGTGAAATTTCAGTATGTCGCGCGTAAGAATACACTATAAATGCGTGAAATAAGGCTATAGTGTGATAAAATCAAAAAACTGGGGATTGAACCGAAGTTACTAACTTCAGCTCAATCCCCAAGTTTTTGATGTGATCCGGTAAAAATTGTCCAGACTAAGCATCAGGACCATCCGGGCCAGCGAGGTGTTTTCGGATATACCGATTATTTTTTTCCAGACAGGGAGGATGGCCGGAACCGAACGTTGATTGATGGCGGTGAAACAGCGTTCGAAATCCGGATTTTCCCGGTGAAAACGCAGCTCTCGGTTGAATAAAAGGTCGATACGGTGTTCCAGGATGACCTCGATCAGCTCAGCTTCACGGGTTGATTGCGACTCTTTCCCGGCAATGATGTTCGCCCGCTGCTGATGATACTGGAGCAGTCGCTCTGTGAAGAGGTGAAGGTCTGCAAATAGGTGATAAAAGAACGCTTAGTTTTTGCCGACCGTCCGGGCGAGTCGCTCTATGTTAAGTCCCCGGGGACCTTCCCGGGCGAAGATGTGGTACCCGGCGTCGATCCAGGGTTTTTCTATGGGTTTCATCGCGTTGTGTTTTCCGAAAACATAGCAATATTCGGGCGTATTCCGGTATGCGGTTCCGTAGTGGTCGTGCAGGGCGTTCCTTCAGCTGCAGGACCCGCCGAGCAAGGCAGGCGGCAGGCGGCAGGGGGCAGGCGGCAAGGTAGCAAGTGGCAAGGTAGCAAGTGGCAAGTGTCAAGCGGCAAGGTAGCAGGTAGTAAGTGGCAGGTGCCGTCTGCTAAATACTAATAAGCCAGACGCCTTTTATGGCCACTGGTTACTCTTGTCTGAAGTCTGTTAATTCGTAACTTGCGTTTCGTCCAGCTTCGTCTGTTTGTTTTAATATACCTTTTTCAATTAAGTCTTTTATATCTCGTAAAGCGGTGTCGGCAGAGGTCTTGGTAATTTTTGCCCATTTTGAGGTTTGTAATTTACCGTCAAAACCGTCAAAAAGTTTGTTGAGCATGAGTCGTTGTCTTTCATTGACAGGCGTTTGTTCGTGCAGTTTCCAAAATTCGGCTTTACGCAATATTCTTTGCGTGGTGCTTTCAGTAGCAAGCATTGCGTTTTTCAAGCAAAGTAAAAACCATTCGAGCCATTCAGTAATGTCACCTGTACTGTGTTGAACTTTCTGCAATATGCCGTAATAATGTTTGCGTTCTACTAAAATTTGGCTTGACATACTGTAAAAACGTTCGCCACTATTTTCCGCACGAGCAAGCACCATATCAGTTATGGCACGACCAATTCGACCGTTGCCGTCATCAAAAGGGTGAATGATGATAAACCAAAAGTGGGCTATTGCTGCTTTTAATACAGGGTCAAGTTGATTGTCATTATTGAACCAGTCTAGAAACTTGTCCATTTCCGCTTTTACAAGTTCCGCTTTTACAGCTTCGTAATGCATTTTTTCTTTACCCATTGCTCCCGAAACAACCTGCATTTCCCCGGTACGGTATCTGCCCACTTCAATTTCATAAGGTCCGCTGTATCCAGTTGGAAAAAGTGCTGCGTGCCAGCCAAACAAACGTTTTTTTGTCAATGGTAGATTATGACGTTGGGTAGCATCGAGCATCATTTCTACGATGCCTTCAATATGACGGCTGCTTGGCACAAGTCCTGCGGTGTTGATACCCAAACGCCTTGCTATGGATGAACGCACCTGGTCAAAGTTGAGTAGTTCCCCTTCAATCTCAGATGATTTCACTACGTCTAACGTTAGGGTAGTAAGTGTAGCTTCTTCCTTTGCAGAAAAACCCAAAGCGTTCATTTGTCCGATGATTTTACCTTGCATCAGGCGAACTTCCCCAAATAGTGCATTTATGGCTTTGTCATTCCAGGTAAATTCCGTCCAGTTTTTATGTTGATAGATGTATTTTGCCATTGCTTTAAATCATATTTGCGGCAAATATACGGATTTATCACCGCAAATATGCGGTTCTTATGCTGTTTTATTACCGCAAAGAGGCGGTTGTTTTTTCTTCTTCGTTAGTGAGTGTATGTTTTTCCCTACTATTGAGTGTTATTTTCTGCTCAATTCTATAACGAATATGTCGATCTGTCAAGCGACGAAACCTAGTCGCGGTTCAGTCGCTCGATTTCAGCCTGCAGGGCTTCAATCTGGGTTTGCTGCTCCTGTATGGCTTTGATCAGGAACGGAATCAGCTCGGTGTAATTCAGGGATTTGTATTCCATGGTTATGGTCATATCACCGCCCGACGGGCCCACCTCTTCGGAGGGTTCGGTGTAGGTATGTACATTATCGCGCACCAGATCCGGCAATACAGCTTCAACTTCCTGTGCGATGAGGCCATAATGGGTTCCTGTGCTCAGGGGGAGTCCGTTCCACGACCCGTTCCCGCGGAAGGTGTACGATGCAGGATTCAGCTGCATGACCACGCCCAGGGCATTGCCGAGCGGTCGGATGTTTTCCTTGAGGTTGCGGTCGGACGTGTTGTTCAGCGAGCCGGTGTAGTTGATGTCGCCGTTGATCTGGAGTCCGTTGAAAGTGGCACCAAAATCGGAGGTGGTATAGCCATGAAGCACCAGGGCGGTGTCGGCATGGATTTCAGCACCGATACTGGACGCCCCGTCGCGGTTGACATACAGACGAAGGCCCGTGTTCTGGCCCGTTCCATCAACGCTGGCCTGCAGCCCGATGTTGCTGGTTCCCTCACGCACCGACAGGGCGACCCCATAGTTCTCTACGCCGGCCGAGAAGATGTTTCCGCGTAGCCCGTAGTTATTCGCTGGCGAACCGAATACTAAGGCGTCAAATCCAACATTATTTGCCGGGGAGGTGGCATCGGCCGTACCCTGAACCGCTACGTTCGCCCGTTGTGCCGTATTCCCGTAAGCCCGACCCCGTACCCCGATGTTGTAGTTGGGCGAGCCGGTTCCGAATCCTACGAGACCCGCATTTACGGTTCCGATGTTTCCGTCACCCTGCGCGTCGCGGGCAACGGCCTGATAATGAAACGCCTGCGGGACCTGCGCCAGGGCAACATCGGCCAGCATAAACATGATAAACACAGAAAAAAAAAGACGGTAGAGTGATTTCATAGGGATCTCCTGAAACATGGATTGAAGGAATGGATAAAAAAATGGGTGATGTAAAACGATTGTCGTTGCCCGACCAGAACGACCATGGGCGATGTGCACGTTGCGAGGCGAGCGTTATCGTGGTATACATCGCGAGGCGAGCGTTGGTCGAACGGAGCTTTATTTAACCAGCATCATTTTGCGGGTGCTGTGGACGCGACCGTCGATCTGGAGCATATACACGTACACCCCGCTGGCGAACCGTGAAGCATCGAAGTTCGCAGTGTACACCCCGGCTGTACGCGCATCGTTCACCAGCACCTCCAGTTCCCGTCCGAGCAGATCGTACACGGTGAGTCGGATGGTTGCCGGTGAGGCTACGGAATAGCGAATCCGCGTGGAGGGGTTGAACGGGTTCGGATGATTTTGATCAAGCGAAAAGAAGAGCGGTATTTCGGCAGCAAGATCATCCAGCGAAGTGGGGGTGATGTTAAAACTGTTCGGGAACCCCTGAACCAGACTGATTCCTTCAGCACTGAGGGTTCCGGTAACCACATCGCCGGCCGAAAAACTCACCGATACTCCGGGAGCGGATACATAGCCGCCGGCGAAGCCGATGGTTGCAGCGTTGAGCGACTGGGCCTGCAGCGGCCCGGCGCATACCGAACATACCATAAGACTTACGGCAGCAACGATTGAGCGCATAGCATTATATGTTACGTGGACGGTGTAGTGAAGCTGTAGACACGGATACATCGTCCTGCATCATGCATCGTAAAGACGAACACAACACAACACAACACAACACAAACATACATGCACGCTGAAGCGATGTTCCTGATAATCGAAATTATTCAGAAAACTAATCAGTTCAAAGTGCCGGAGCAGGCGGTCAGGGTAATGGCCAGGAAAAGCAGGCCGAGGTTGTGGTACGTCCGGTCTGTGATTGGGTTCATGCCTTGAATAACGGGAAAGTTGAAGTGGAAGCTGACGTTTTCAAGTATGCAGAAAACTGGTCAGACTTCCTATTCAATTCGTGCCCGCTGGATGTTCCGGACCCAGATGTAGGTTCCGCGCAGCACGTCAAAGTCCACCTCGCCCGTCATGATGATTTCCGTGGTATCATCAAAGGGGAAGGTTGGCATGACCTCACGGTCAATTTCGATGAGGAGATCACCGGAAGCGTCTTCAAAAAGGTAGTAGTCTTCACGGATGTGCTGGGTAATGTAGCCGCGAAGCTGTACCTCTATATCGCGGATTTGCAGGAGCCGGGCATTATTCAGGACCTCCTCGACGTTCATTTGCCGGTCGGCAGAGGCGGAGGGACCTGTGTACTGGGCGTTGGACTGGTAGGTTATCGTGAACAGGATGAAGAATAGAAGGATGTATTTCATGGTTTTGAATGGTTTTTCCGGATTGGAGCCCGGTCAGGGTTCAGGTTTGTTTCCGGATTGAGGCCCGGGTCGCGGTACCGTATGTGCTACCGTGAAGGGGGTGCCCGGCAATTTGCTGTGTTGCCGGGCAATCTCGGGGGAGGACCTTTACTGCCGTTTATAGTTTTGTTGGCGAGGGGGGACTCCTGTCAGGCACACGTCTGCGGAGTGTGCCGTCTGCCGGGGGTGCCCGGCATGCGCTCTTTGTAAGAATGCACTAAAACTACCGGCAGAAACTGAACGAATTCTGAAGAATGTCAAATAAATGTATGCAATGATTTTAGTGTCGGGTTCAGCAGCTTGTTACGGTCGGCGTCTGTAACGTCACCGGCATCCGTTGTATCGTCGGGGTCGCGCCTGTGCCGGGGCGCCGACACTTGTTTGATTGTGAGAGCAAGTGTATTTGTGTTCGGGGTATATCAGTTTGGAGGTTCTAATTCGTTAGTTTAACAATATCGCAGGCATGTCTCCGATCGCTGCCTCCCGACCAACCCTGCAAACCCGAACTAAATGCTATCCTGATGTCCAATCCTCCCGTTCAAAAACAGTTGTTTCGTTACTTCCTGCAGGGGTTGCTGTTCATCGCGCCGCTGACGGTGACCGGTTATATTATTTACATCTCCTTCACTTTTATTGACAGTCTGCTGCAGCGGGTTCTTGAGCCGGTGCTGGGTCTGTTGATTCCCGGCCTGGGGTTTGTAGTTGTGGTGCTGGTGTTGATGCTGCTGGGTTTTTTTGCACAGACCATCATCGGCAAGCCCCTGAAATCCTGGATTGATCGACTTCTGGCGAAGATTCCGTTATTGAATTTCATTTACACGGCGTTTGCCGATTTGTTTTCATCGCTGCTGGGTAATCAGCGCAAATTCAACCGACCGGTCCTGGTGGTGGTGAATCCGGATGTGGGGTTGGAGAAGCTGGGGTTTTTGACGGAGCCCGATCTGCGTCGGTTGGGTGAGGACGGCAAAGTGGCGGTGTATTTCCCGCACTCGTATAACTTTTCCGGCGAGATGTTTATCGTGCCGGCGGGCCGGGTGCGACCGGTAGATCTGCCCCCCGGGGATGTGATGAAGTTTATTGTATCAGGGGGCGTGGCCGGCCTGCATGAGCAGGGTTCGGCTGAGGGTGCGAAATAGGCTGTTGCCAGGGCCGTGGGCGAGGTTGCCGGTATGGCATGTGCCATCCCATAGGCTGCATGATGTGCCCGCCCGGGGACATTACCTTGTGACAAGTTACCCCAGTGTGTGTTTTCATTGGTGAATGTTGCGTCGCGGCTACTTTCCGCGGGTCACGGCGCGATGGGTTTGTCGTTACGGCTCCACTCGCTCCACGATCCTACATAAAGAGCGGGTATAGGTAGGCCGGCATGGGCCGCTGCAAGCAGGGTGTGGCAGGCGGTAACACCTGAGCCGCAATGCACAGCCACGTTTTCCATGGGTACATGGTCTAGTTGCCGGTTCAGTTTTTCGCGCAGGGTTTCGCCTGGCAGGAAACATCCGTCTTTATCCAGATTATCGGTGAATGGGATGTTGATGGCACCGGGGATATGTCCGGCGATCAGGTCGATGGGTTCGGTGATACCGTTGTAGCGTTCTTCGGAGCGCACATCGACCACCCGGAATTCCGGATTTTGTGCAGCGAGGGCTACCTCGTCAAGGTGCATGATTGGAAGTTGCCACGTTGATACAGGGTACAGGGCGGGGGCTGATTGGGGAAGCTGCCATCCTGTTTCAGTGGGATAGTTTTGGTGCCGCGCGTGCTGCAGTCCACCGTTGAGTACCTGAACGTTTTGGTGGCCGAAGGCACGGAGCATCCACCAGAATCGGGCGGCGGCGTTGGAGCCGTTCTTGTCGTCATAGATGATGACGTGGCTGTCAGGTTGTATACCGAGGTTGGTGATGGTCTGTGCGAAGGTGTGTATGTGGGGCAGGGGGTGCCGGCCACCGTTGGCGGCGTCTGCGGGGATGGCTGAAAGCTGGGTGTCAAGGTCGACGTAGACGGCGTCTTTAAGGTGAATCTCGCTGTAGCGTTGGCGCGATTCCGGGCTTCCTCCGGCATCGAACAGGAGGAAGTTTGTCAGGCCGGACAGTTGGATGGGTTCGATGATGGCTGGTAATGGGGGCATGGGTGGTTTTGAACGGTGATTCAGGGGTTGTGACGGGATTTGTACCGGCAAAAATGTGGGTTATTCCGGGGTTTTATAGTTGGAAGGGGTATGGATGGGTTACGCCCGAGCTAGTTTTCGCGAGGGTTTTAAAACATGAACGGATGGGTGGTCTTAGTGTTTTTGACCTGCGTCTGGATGTGGTTTGGCGTGCAGGCCTGGCGAATTACTGAACTTTTACTGTGAAATATGTGAAAGTGGTGAAAGATTATGTGGTTTTTTGACTCTCTAATATAGATGTAATCGAGGGCTGAAGCCGGCATGTTTTCTTCAGGGAGGGTACGCTGCCCTGCAGAGGTCGTTTTGTTGGCCGTTGCTCGGGTATTTCAACCACCATGTAACCATGAATAGCAAGACTAAATTACAGTGAACAGGGTACATCCAGATATTAAAACTCGATTTATTGATCCCTTTAATGATTTCGGTTTCAAACGACTTTTCGGTCAGGAGTCCAGCAAAGCGTTTCTGATTGATTTTCTTAATGAAGTACTGGAATTACCGGAGGCTGACGTGATTGTGGAGGTATCCTTTCTGAACTCGGAGAATACGGCCGAGGCAGACCAGGGCCGAAGTGCGTACTTCGACCTTTACTGCAGGTGTGGTGATGGGTCGTATGTCATCATTGAGCTGCAACGAGCCCGGCAGGAGTTTTTTGCTGACCGGGCTCTTTACTACTCCACCTGGCCTGTTCAGCATCAGGCTGCCCTGGCGAAAAAAAATCACGGGAGTAGGTGGAATTTCGAGCTTGAGAAGGTGTATTTCATCGGAATCATGAACTTTGTTATGGAGACCGGTACACCCGCTTACCGCCATGAGGTTGTGTTGATGGATACGGCACAAAAAGTAATTTTTAATCCTAAACTCCGGTTTGTTTTTATTGAAATTCCTAAATTTAGAAAACGAGTTCATGAGCTGCGTTCTGGCCTGGAACGCTGGATGTATTTACTGGCAAATCTTGCCGGTATGAAGGAGAAACCGGCTTCGTTTGCCGGTGAATTATTCGACAATTTCTTTAAAATTGCGGAGGTATCACGAATGAATTTTGAGGAACAACTGGCCTATTTACGCAAAGAGAAGGCCGAGCTGGATTATTACAATACGATGGAGTATGCCAGGAAGGAGGCGATAAAAGAGGGTTTGGAGGAGGGTCGTGCAAAGGGCCTGTCACAGGGTTTGGCGGAGGGTCGTGCGGAAGGTCGTGCTGAAGGTCGTGCGGAGGGTCGTGCGGAGGCGGAACGCTCGATGGTATTGCGGATGAGGGATCGGGGCATGCCGCCCGATGAAATTGCATCGCTTACCGGTCTGGATGAGGCCTACATTCGTTCCATGACCGATCCTTCCTCTACCTAAGCGGTGCTGCACGTTGCCGTGGGTCTTCAACCTAAGTAACATATTCTAACCTATTAAACGCAGACGCTTGACCACAGCAGCGCAGATCCGGCCGATGCCAAGCGACCAGGAATTTTCCTGACCGAGGTTAGATGCTCTACGTTGGCGCTCTAAAAAAAAGCCCGGCCAGTTTGAGAACTGAACCGGGCTGTAAAAGTTGTGAGCCGATAGTCCCTGTAGGGACCAGCGGACCCAATCGTTATGCCGATGTTACATCAAATCGGTCAGCATCCATCACTTTCACCCAGGCTTTAACAAAGTCACGTACAAATGTTTCTTTGTTGTCATCCTGCGCGTAGAACTCGGCATAGGCCCGCAGAATGGAATTCGATCCAAACACGAGATCAACCCGGGTAGCGGTCCATTTCGTTTCACCACTCGAGCGGTCTACGATGTGGTACAGGTTTTTCCCGGCCGGCTTCCAGTTGTTCTTCATATCCGTCAGATTTACAAAGAAATCGGTGGAAAGAACGCCTTCACGATCGGTAAACACGCCGTGGCGGGTACCGCCGTGATTGGTGCCGAGCACACGCATACCACCCACCAATACCGTCATTTCCGGTGCAGTAAGTCCCATGAGCTGGGTGCGATCAAGCAACATTTCCTCCGGAGACACGGTGTAGTCTTTCTTGACCCAGTTCCGGAATCCGTCATGAAGAGGCTCAAGAACATCAAACGACTCCGTATCGGTCATCTCGTCGGTGGCATCACCACGGCCGGGCAGGAAGGGTACCGTAACATCCACGCCGGCTTCCCGGGCAGCTGCTTCTACGGCAGCGGTTCCACCCAATACGATGAGGTCGGCGAGGCTTACCTTTTTACTCAGTCCGGACTGAATTTCCGTAAGCTTGTCCAGCACCTTCTGCAGACGGGCAGGCTCATTACCTTCCCAATCTTTCTGGGGAGCAAGCCGGATGCGACCGCCATTGGCACCACCACGGAAATCGGATCCACGGAACGTTCGGGCACTGTCCCAGGCAGTACTGATGAGTTCGGTGCGGGTCAGACCGCTGTTCAGCAGAGTAGCCTTCAGCTCAGCAATTTCCCCTTCAGTCAAGGTATAGTCCACGGCGGGAACCGGATCCTGCCAGATGAGGTCTTCGGCCGGTACATCCGCTCCGAGATAGCGGCTTTTCGGACCGAGATCACGGTGGGTCAATTTGAACCAGGCCCGGGCAAAAACATCCTCGAAATACGCCGGATCGTTATAAAATTTCTCGGAAATCTTGCGGTACTCCGGGTCCATTTTCATGGCCATATCCGCATCGGTCATGATGGGGTTTTGTCGCTGCCCCGGGATGTGAGCGTCAAAGGGCTTGTCTTCTTCTTTGATATCGATGGGCTCCCACTGCCAGGCACCCGCCGGACTTTTCTTCAGCTCCCACTCGTAATTCAACAACAGGTGGAAGTAGGTGTGATTCCATCGGTCGGGCGTGGTGGTCCAGGCGCCTTCAATGCCGCTGGTTACAGTGTTCTCAGCATTGCCTTTGCCCTGCGGATTGGCCCAGCCGAAGCCTTGTCCGTGTACATCTTCAGCTTCAGGGTCGGCACCCAATGCCGCTGCATCGCCGTTTCCATGGGTTTTCCCAACGGTGTGTCCGCCTGCGGTCAGAGCACAGGTTTCTTCGTCGTTCATGGCCATGCGCTTGAAGGTGGTGCGAACTTCGGCAGCGGTTTTCAGCGGGTCCGGTTTTCCGCCCACACCCTCGGGATTCACATATATAAGTCCCATCTGCACGGCAGCCAGCGGATTTTCAAGGGACTCAGCGTCATCATCGTTACCATAGCGGTCACGACCGAGCCATTCTTTCTCGGAACCCCAGTAAATATCTTTTTCCGGATGCCAGATGTCTTCCCGACCACCTGCAAATCCGAAGGTTTTAAAACCCATCGACTCATACGCCATATTTCCGGCCAGAATAAATAAATCGGCCCAGGAGAGCTTATTGCCATATTTTTGCTTAATCGGCCACAGCAAACGACGGGCCTTGTCCAGGTTGACGTTGTCGGGCCAGCTGTTCAATGGAGCAAAACGCTGATTACCGGTGTTGCTGCCACCGCGACCGTCTGAAACCCGGTAGGTTCCGGCGCTGTGCCAGGCCATACGAATCATCAGTCCGCCATAATGTCCCCAGTCGGCCGGCCACCAGTCCTGACTGTCGGTCATCAGGGCCTTCAGGTCGGTTTTGACGGCTTCGAGGTCCAGTTTTTTAAACTCCCCGGCATAATTGAAATCCTTGCCGTAGGGCGTGCTTTTTGTATCATGCTGGTGGAGAATGTCCAGATTCAGGGCATTGGGCCACCAGTTGGTAACCGATTCTTTAACTTCGGTGTTGGCCCCGTGATGAAACGGGCACTTTCCGTTGGTTGAATTGTTCATGTTCGTGTTTTTATTAATGATAGTATTGAAGAAAATTGCGCGTGTATTGACCGTAAAATTAGCCTGCAACTAAGGACTATCCCGGTAAAATTATAGGTCTCTAATACCTCGTATGTGGATGAGGCCTTGTTTTTGGGAGGGTTCCTGCATCACCTGTTTCGACCCTCTGATTGGCAGAAGTCATACACGCTGTTAATGACTGTAAATTTAGGCACTGTGCACGTCAGAAACCGTCGATTATCGTAAAAGATTGTCCGACTTGCGTAAAGCATACATCTGAATATTGTGAAAAGAATTTATTTCAGTCGGGAGAATATGCTATCGGGAAAGACATCGCGGGTGTAGCGCACGAAGGTGTTGAATTGCGTTAAAATGACCACTGCCGCGACCATCTGAATAACCGGAGTGAGCCACTCGCCCGGAATGCCCAGTACGGTGAAGTTCATTTGCTGCAGAATCAACGTGAGGCTTATCCCCGAAATCACCCCAATGAGCAGAAAAACCGATGCAACGAGTACCAATGGACGGTTTTTGTGCGGGGATGTCGCCGCGATAGTTTGTTCGGTAATATCCTTTGTGATGGGGGTCTCAGTACGCATAGTTTCGGATGCTGCATAAAGGTGCCCCGACAACGCACGCGCGGGTTCAGATGCCATACCTGTACTTTCAGGCGCGGTACCTGGCGTAGCAGCTGCACCAAATTCAGGATACACCTGCGTCATTTTCATCAAGATGTCATCCTCCAGGTCAGGTGGGATGGGGATTTCCGCTGCAGAACCAAGCAGTTTCGACAGGTTTCCACAGCGCATGCGCTGGTCGAAGGATTGATGTTGGTCAGTATATGGTTTCGAGGGAGTTTTCATCAGAGGTTACAGCTCCTGGTGTTTACGCATTTTGGTATCGAGTACGTTTCGAAGCGACTGCCGTCCCCGGTGCAGCAGCACTTTCGTGTTCGGAAGGCTCCATCCGGTAGCGCCTACAATTTCGCGGGTCGATAACGATTCGAGGTAGAACAGCCGAATGGCCAACTGCTCCGCCTCCGGGATTTCCTTCAGAGCTTCGGCGATGCATGCCTGCAGATGCTCACTGTGATCGAGGTCCTCAAACGGATCGGTGAGCTCTTGTGGTAGCGCTCCCTCCAGACTATCGATGGAGGGATAACGCACGGCCAGACGCTTCTCTTCTTTGAGCAGCATCAGGCATTCATTGATTACAATACGCACCAGCCATGTACGAAAAGAGGACTGCCCGCTGAATGTGGACAGTCCTTTCCAGGCTTTGATAAAGGCCCGTTGCACGGCTTCGGAGCGCAGGTCGGGGGAGGAGAGTAGTCCTGCCGTGACCGACCACGCCATGCCCTTTTCCCGATTAACGAGGATTCGGAATGCGTTGGGGTCGCCATCCCGACATCGATTCAGTAATTCCGTTTCATCGGACATCAGTTTGACTTTTCGGAGTTCCCGTCGGTGTCTTTGATTTTGCCTGCGAAATAGAACCCGAATCCTGCGAACAAGAATAAAATGCCGAAGCCGAAAGATGGATCAAATCCACCGGAAATTTCGTGCAATATGGATGCGGTTACCAGCCCCAATGCTACGAAGATGAGCAAAATTCCAATCTTCTTCCAGGCTATGCGGATACCTTTCAACGCGGGAAGTGCGGGAAGTTCATGGCCGGGCAGCTGAGCCGGATCGTAGCCTTTTTCCAGCAGAAGCATACGTTCTTTGCTGCGTGCGGCGTGCATAAGGTACCAGGATGCGAAGAATGCGGCGATAAGGGTGACGCCGAGAATGGTTATATATAGCATAATATGGTGGTTTTTTGGAGGCTGTTGTTGTGTGCTTTAACCCTTAGATGATCTCCGCCCCGGAAAGGTTACATGATTTTGCACTTTACTGCGATTGGACTACTTTATCCAATGTAGTAAGATCTGCAGCGTTTAACAGATTCAATGCTTTTTGTGCGTAAACCATGAATACACTATTTCTAATCCTACTTGTAACGCTAAGCACCGATATAGCAAGTTTTTCGGACTCAACCAGCGTTTCGGGTTCAACCGACGGTCGGTTTCTGCCCATATGCTTACCTAACCCCGATATAGTGTACGAGGGTGGTTTCTACATCAACTATGCTGACAATTATCGGCATTTGAACCGTTTCGACAACGAACTGCTCGAACATCCGGAGTCCGGAATCAGTGATGCCTCCATGCCCTATGCATTTACTCAAACGGGCATGCGTATCCGCTTCAGAACCGACTCTGACTCCATTCGTTTCATTTTTAAAGCTCGAGAAGATGCAGCTCAATCTTCACTTCGTGATGCTTTCGGGGTTTATGTATTCCGGACCGATGTAGAAACCAGGTACGAGAAATTCGACAATAACAGCCATCAGTCATTTGATACACTTGATTTTATAGTGGCTAACGTCCGCAACGATAAATCGACTACTCCCGCTGAAATCACGGTACATCTTCCCACACATTTTGGGGTGGATCTTTATTCTGTCGAGATCAGAGAACACGCCAATATTTTCCCACTACCTGAAGATAATCGCGATGTATATGTTGCCATCGGTAATTCTATAGCGCATGGTACCGGTGTTGAGTCAGCTACCCCCCATACATGGCCGCATCTTTTTGCGATGTATGCCGATGTCAACCTGTACAATATGGCCGTTGCGAGAGCACGCAGCAGCTGGGTGATTCCATCCATGCTTCGAGGTAGAAAAGTCGACATCATCACCGTATCGACCGGATTCAACGATTGGATGTGGAGTGACAATTCTTTGAATGAGGCATCGGTGCGCTATGCCGCAATGCTCGATACCTTGCTTATCGTACAGCCTGAGGCTGAAATCTGGGTCATTACGCCACTGGCAACTACAGTGGAGGAGCCTGCTATGGGCGCGCCATTTACGCTGGAGGCGTGGCGTAACGAAATCGAACGATTGGTCAATATCAGACAAGAATCTGCAAATGAACGGCTTCATCTCATTCACGGTCCTGATTTTTCCGAACCCGGGTACCTGATGGATGGTGTGCATCTTTCACGTGATGGTGCCCAATCCTTCGCGCGAAGGTTGAGTGACCACATCCGGTATGGTTGGGAGTTGTTTGAACTTGAATTTGGGTGCAATGTATTGGATGGGGACCATTGAGGCGGTTTCGAAACGCTGCCTTTGGCAGGTCTACACATGACTCTTCTGGAAATCGATGTCGGATTGAGCATTCGTTTTCACCCCCGTGAAGCGGCCAGCAGATCGATGTACGCCCCTTCCACCAGCCATTCGACTGCAATACCCAGCTGTTTCATGATACGTTGGGCTTCATCCACACCGGATTCGTATGCATCTGCATCCGCCAGAACGACTTCCAGCTCGAGGTAAGCTCCGAGCCCTTCTACGGCATCCAGGTGGATGCGGGTGCGACCAACCCGATACAGCCTACGTTTTTTCCGAACCCGCCCCTGCTCACCCCATGCCAGGGTCAGGGCCTGTCGCATCCCGGCCGGATCAGGCACCGGCGTTCGAATATAGAACGAGGATTTCGGACCTTTGGCATCATCGCGCCGGTAAAAAATCAGCTCGGCCGAGCCGTCGGCAAATTCCCGCAGCTTGATCCGTCCGTCTGCACCCTGAAAAAACGTATCGTCCTGCTCCAGATCCAGGGGAGCCTCCGTGGCGATGGCGGCAGCCAGAGGTTCAATGGCCTTTACCGAAGGGATTCGCGCTTTGATTTCGATGTTTTGTGGCATATCTAATCTATTGTCTTGCAATTAACTAAATCCATAATACCAGAAATATTCGTAAGTAACGAAATATCAGTGTTGGTCAGGTGCTTGTAACGTATTATCGTGTCTCCGCCTGACTCGGCAACTACGCGCAGCAGCCAACCCTGCCGGGCTGCGTCAGCGAAGATTCCCGCAGCGAGGTGCCTTGATCCGGCTTTCAGAGTACGTACGAACACCCCGGTTACGCCGGTTATGCGTGGGTCGGTCACGGGAATGAATTTGGTCGACTCGCCAAATGCGGAGGTGGTCCAGAATCGGGTGAGGAAGGTTGCAAGGGTGCGCTCTTCGGGTAGGGAGGGGGTATCCTGCCGCGGATTGGTGAACCAAAGTCCGCGTTCCTGCCAGTAAAGTAGGGGTCTGGGGGAAGGATTTGCTGCATTCCCGGGAGTGATCCCACTGGCTGCTGCCCTTATGGTTCCTGTGTTCACGGCCTTTGCAGGTGCCAGGTCTGTACGTTCAGCTTCGTTGGTCAATGGAAAAACCGACGCAAAGTCATTCACATAGCGGGTGTGCCCATCCTCCTGCATGGCGAAGAGCAGGTCGCGCACACCGTTGGTGAGCAGGATGTAGGGTGCACGAATCTGGCGATTGTAGCGGGCGGCCTGCACCGCGGTCTGCTCGGTCAGCTTGACCGATTCGGCTTTGCATTCCACCAGTAGCAGCGGCCGGTGAAATTCATCGAAACACAGAATGTCTGCCCGGCCGGCATGATCGGTTGACTGCATGGGAACCGGGGGCTCGGTACTCATCCGGTTCGCCGAAAACCCCGCCTCACGGACCAGATATTCAATCATGCGCAATCGAACCCGCTCTTCCGGTCGGTCGGCCGCCCGCGTGCGCGTCACGGGATTGAACCACTTTCGCACACCGTTTTCAAAGCGTACGATGGGGAAATGGTTGGTAATTAGTGAGCCCATAGGAAGCCAATATAACAATAAGACCAGGGCTAACCGAAGAGGCTGTCACGATTGCGATGCCACCTCTGCATGGTTCCCTGTAAAATCCACCGGCAGCAGCTTTTTCGCCTAAAAAAGAGCCATCTGGTTGTTCGCCAGTACAATGACACCGCCGTCACCCGGTTGCTTGCCTGTAAAACAGCCCGCCGCCGGCAGCAGCTTTTTCGCCTAAAAAAGAGCCATCTGGTTGTTCGCCAGTACAATGACACCGCCGTCACCCGGTTGCTTGCCTGTAAAACAACCCGTCGTCGGCAGGGTTTACTTGCCTTTTTTTGCGTTCAGTGCTTTTTTCTGTTCCAGCTTCTGCTCTTTTTCCATCTCACGGGCTTTCTTCTTGTCAATGCCCTCCATCATTTTCACGTGATCAATTTTTTTATTGATCATGAATTGCTGAGCGATGGACAAGACGTTATATACGAGGTAGTACAGCGAGAGTCCGGAGGCGAAGCGGTTGAAAATAACCAGCAACATGACCGGGAACACATACTGCAGAATCTTCATCTGCGGATTGGCCGCACCGCCCTGGCCGGAGACCTGCATCTGTACCACCATCGCAGCGGTCATCAGCAGTACAAACCCGGCAACAAAATCGCCGAAGAAGGGGATTTCAAAGGGCAGATTCAGCACAACATCCGGAGCCGAAAGATCATCGGCCCACAGGAACGACTCCCCGCGGATTTCAATGGCATTCTGGAAGAATTTCCACAGGGTAACCAGTACCGGAAGCTGCAGCAGGTTGGGCAAACATCCGCCCAGGGGATTCACCTTGGCCTTCTTGAATAATTTCAGAGTGGCTTCCTGCTGTTTCTGGGGCTCGTCTTTGTACTTCTCCTGCAGCGCTTTCATTTCGGGCTGCAGCTCACGCATCGCCGCCATGCTTTCGAAGCTCTTTTTGGTAAGCGGATACAGGGCTATTTTGATCAGCAGGGCAAACAGGATAATCGCCAGACCATAGTTGCCGGTCCAGTCGCCCAGGGTGGTGATTACGGGAATGATGACCCATTTCACGAAGGGTTTGGAGAACCAGTTCAACAGGCTGTATCCAACATCCACCATATCATAGGCGTTGTAGGCGAACTCGCGGATGGTGTAGTATTCCAGCGGACCAACATACAGGTTCAGGCGAAGGGCACCGGTTTCGGGTACGCGCGTTCTCAGTGCGGTAGCGTAGTTGTGATTGGTCAGCTCACTGGTAGGGTCGCCGGTAACTTCGCTGGTAACAATGGCGCCGGTGCCGGGCTCTTCCGGTTTAATAATCTGGGTGAAAAACTTGGTTTTGGTGGCCAGCCAGTCAACCGATCCGGTGATGATGCTCTCTTCCCTGCCTGCATCGCTCAGATTGTAGTTCTCAAGTACACCGCCGGAGTAGACGTACGCCCCGTTATACAGGGCTTCAGAGGCGCGACTCTGCTCGGTGGTATTCAGCGGTGAACGCCAGGCAAACTCGATATTGCGGTCGCCGAGGTGATTTTGAATGCCCTCAAATTCGATATCAAGAATCACATCGTAATTGATGGCATTGAACCGGTAGATATAGGTCATCCTCGAGCCGTCTTCCAGCTCCAGTACATAACGAAGTTCGTAATTCTGCCGGCCGTCTTCGGTTAGTCGGGCTCCGTTACCGTCATTTTGCTGGGCGAACAGAATCTGATTGGTTTCAATATTGTAGTTCTGGGCAGAAAGAAACCCGATGGAGTAGGTGGAGCGGGAACTGTCTGCAATCAGCTGCACCGGCCGACCGTCCCACTTATTGTACTGATTCAGGGTGAATTCTACCGGACCGGCGCCCAAATTGGAGAAAACAGCGGTGTAGAATGGGGTCTGAATGGTGTAGTAGAGCGTATCTGTAACTGCGGATGTGCCGAAGATGCCGAGCTGATCACGCATTTCCTGTGCATCGGGCGTTGATCCGGTAATCTGCGCGCCCGGCAGGTCGTTGATATCATCAGGAAGGATGCCGGTTTCGGCCTGAACGGCCCGGATGCTGTCCTGCACGCGGCGCTCCTCCCGCATCCGCTCCATTTCTTCCTGACTGGGGGTCATGTAGACGAACCATGCCATCATGATTCCGAACATCAGGGTTAATCCAATAACAGTATTTCTATCCAAAACTACTCCGGTATAATGGTTTAATTCGGGTCGTTAACAGTAGGTTGTGGCCGGTTTTCAGGCGGCGTGCTGGTTTCACCCGGGGTGCCGCTGCGGGCATTTTCGGGTTCGGGAACCGGATCATAGCCCCCCTCGCTCCACGGATGACACCGGCCGATGCGTTTGATGGCAAGCCAGGAGCCTTTCAACGCCCCGTGCTTGTCCAGCGCCTGTATGGCGTAGTGACTGCAGGTGGGGGTGTAGCGACAACTCGGGGGAAAATACGGGGAAATCATGAGCTGATAGGCACGAACCAGCGCCTTTAGTACAAATTTCATGATTCTTCAGGGTTGTCCGTCAGCATTTTAGCCAGTTTCTGTACTAAACGGCCGGTTTCTTCGTGCAGCTGGGGGTAGGTGGCACGAGAGTTTTTGAGTATAAATCCTATATGCAAAACAGTAGCTGACGATTGTTTGACCGGATCCAGGAAGTGCTGTTGGAGCCGGTAAGCCTCCCGCAGGAGGCGTTTGCCGCGATTGCGACGTACTGCATTGCCGAGACGGCGGCCGGCGATGAAAGCAACACGGATATCCGGTGCAGGACCTTCAATCACCACGAACCGCAGATCCGTGAACGTACCGGCAATGCGGGTTCCGTTTTTAAATAGCCCGGAAAAGGCATCTTTTCCCCGGAGTACAGACCTCCGGGGCAGACGGAAGGCACCCGCAGACCGCTTACTTAGGCCCGCGTTCATCGCTAACGGTGAGCTTGTGACGGCCCTTCGCTCTGCGGCGGGACAGTACGTTGCGACCATTAGCCGTTGCCATGCGCGTGCGGAAGCCGTGCTTGTTTGTGCGTTTTCTTCTGCTGGGTTGGAACGTGCGTTTCATGGGTTTCGTCGGTTATAAATACGTTGTTAAAATCTTCAGCCGGCAGCAATACCCGCATCCTGCATCCCGTTTCAAATCTGTAACTGCAAGAATACCCGCCGGGTGGCAGGTGCGTTTTGCCGAAAGACATCGAAAATACGACAAATATTTCTAATTTCGTACACCTTTTTTACCGGATGCCGGTCTGCCAACATCCTAAACCGGTGCAAGACTCGCCCGAACCACCACGCCCGTACCCCTGTTGCAGGCAGAACGGCGGATGCAGTTACCTTCAAAACCACAATTTTCACAGTAAAACCCCCGGTCCGGCGTTTGATGAAGCCCCGATTTGGCCGTACCTTACAATGCTGTACTATTTTTTATTGATTCCATCAAAACCATCATGCTAGATAAGTTATTCAGCAGTTTCGCGAAACTGTTCGGTTCCAAATCGGATAAAGACCTCAAAAAAATTCAGCCTGTCGTTGATCAGATTCTGGCCTACGAAGACCAGATGCACGCCCTCAGTGACGATGAGCTCAAAGCCCAGACCGAAAAGTTCCGCAAAGCCATCGCTGAGGCCACCGCTGAAACCGACACGCGTATCACCGAAATCAAGGCCAAACTGGACGACCCTGAAACCGAACTGACGGTGGATGAACGACGATCGCTCGGCGAAGAGCTGGATGAACTGGACGAAGAATGGCTGGATATCTGCGAGGACGTCCTGGATGAAATCCTTCCCGAGGCCTTTGCCACCCTGAAGGAAACCTGCCGGCGTTTCGTTGGCAAAAAATGGACCGTTGCCGGCAACGAAATTGAGTGGAACATGGTGCCGTACGACGTGCAGCTTATCGGGGCCATTACCCTGCACCAGGGTAAAATCGCCGAGATGAAAACCGGTGAAGGTAAAACGCTGGTCGCCATTTTTCCGGCCTACCTCAACGCACTGGCCGGTCGGGGTGTGCACGTAATCACCGTGAACAACTACCTGGCCAAGCGGGATGCCGAATGGAACGAGCCCATTTTCAACTTCCACGGCCTGCGGGTCGACTGCATCGACCGTTATGAGCCTAACACCGAGGCCCGTCGCAACGCCTATCATGCTGATATCACCTACGGAACCAACAACGAATTCGGATTCGATTACCTGCGTGACAACATGTCCTTCACAGAGGATCAGCTGGTACAACGCGGCCATCATTACACCATTGTTGATGAGGTTGATTCCGTCCTTATTGATGAAGCCCGGACGCCGCTGATTATTTCCGGACCGGTACCCCAGGACAACCAGTCGCAAAAGTACCTGGAGCTCAAGCCCCGCGTGGCTTCTCTGGTAGAAGCCCAGAAAAAACTCGTAGCCGGCTACCTGAGCAAGGTAGATGCCTTCCTGAAAGAAGGCAACCAGGAGCAGGCCGGATTGTATCTGTTCCGTGCCAAACGCGGTTTCCCGAAGAACAAGAAATTTGAGAAGTTCATGCAGGAGCCTGAAATGCAGAAGCTCGTGCAGCAAACCGAGTATTTCTACCTGCAGGACAACGGTAAAAACATGCCTTTTGTGGATGAAGACATGTACTATGCGGTCGACCTGAAACTGAATACCATTGAAATGACCGATAAAGGTCGGGACCTGATTACCGGCGCCCAGGAAGACAAAGAATTTTTCGTTATCCCGGATATGGGCCTGGAGACTTCCCTGATAGAGGAAAACATCGCCGGCAAACAACAGCAGCTGCTGGATGAACTGGAAAATCAGACCGACTTCTCAGCGGAATATACCGAGCAGCAGAAGGCTAAAATTACCGAAGACATCCGCCGTGAAAAATCCGAAAAAATGGCGGAACTCTACCGGCGCTTTGCCGAAAAAAGTGAGCGGATTCACTCAGTGAACCAGTTGCTGAAAGCCTACACCCTGTTCGAACGGGACGATGAATACATCGTTCAGGACGGGAAAGTCAATATTGTGGATGAGCACACAGGTCGGGTGATGACCGGTCGTCGCTACTCTGACGGACTGCATCAGGCGATAGAAGCCAAGGAGAACGTGAAAGTAGAGGCCTCAACACAGACCTATGCCACCATTACCCTGCAGAACTATTTCCGGATGTACCACAAACTGGCGGGGATGACCGGTACGGCCGCTACGGAAGAATCGGAATTTTTCGAAATCTACAAACTTGAGGTGATTGAAATCCCGACTAACCGTCCCATTGCGCGGGTTGATCATGAAGATCTGGTCTTCCGGACCAAACGGGAGAAGTTCAACGCCTCCATTATAAAGATCCGTGAGTATCATGAAAAAGGGCAGCCGGTTCTGGTAGGAACTACCAGTGTGGAGGTTTCGGAAACGCTGAGCCGAATGTTGCAGCGTGCCGGCATCAAACACAATGTTCTGAATGCCAAGCAGCACCAGCGCGAGAGTGAAATTGTAGCCGAGGCAGGTCGACGTGGCGGGGTTACCATCGCAACCAACATGGCCGGTCGTGGTACCGATATCAAGCTGACCGATGAGGTAAAAGAACTGGGCGGACTGGCCATTCTGGGTACTGAGCGGCATGATTCCCGAAGGATTGATCTTCAGCTGCGCGGACGCTCAGGCCGTCAGGGTGACCCGGGCGAGTCGCAGTTTTATGTATCGCTGGAAGACAATTTGATGAAACTCTTCGGTTCCGACCGGATTTCCAGTGTGATGGACCGCATGAAATTTGAAGAAGGCGAGGTCATCCAGCACAGCTGGGTCACCAAATCGCTGGAACGGGCCCAGGGTAAGGTTGAGCAGAACAACTTCAGTATCCGGAAGAAGCAGCTGGAGTACGATGATGTGCTCAACAATCAGCGTAAGGTGGTCTACGCCCGCCGGCGGAATGCCTTGCTGGGTGACCGGCTGAGCTCGGATATTTTCAATATGCTGCAGGATCTGGTTGACTCCATCCTGGACGAGCATTATGCCATGGCTGAATATGAAAACATTCAGGAGAAGCTGCTCCGTATGCTGGCGGTGGATGTGGAAATTGACCGTGAGAAGTGGTCTTCCGCCGGACAGGACGGCCTGGCCGATATCATCGTGGAGAAAGCGCTGGAATCGTACAAGGTTAAATCCCGCGTACTTACCGAGCCCTTCATGAATATCCTGAAGCAGATTCAGGAAAGCGACATGCCGAACAAACCCCGGCAGGTGCAGATGATCTTCACCGATGGGATCAAGCGGCTTCGGGTTGTGGTTGAGGTAGATAAAGCGATGGAAACCAATGGCAGGGAGCTGGTGCGCGGACTGGAGCGGGCTGCGGTACTATCCATCATCGATGACAAATGGATGGAGCACCTTCGTGAGCTGGATTCCGTGAAAGAAGGTATCGGTTTGCGGGCGTTCGGTCAGAAAGATCCCCTGCTGGAGTACAAACGCGAGGCTTTCAAGATGTTTGGCGTGCTGGTTGAAGAGATGAACAGCGAGATTATCTCGATGATCTGGAAGGCGATGCCCGAGGGATCTAACGATAAGCAGAAACTTATGGAAGCCAAGGCACCGACCCGTCGGAAGATTGATTTCAACAAGCTTAAAACCCAGCATGAATCCCCGCCGGATATGTCGGTCCGCTTTGATGGCGGTGCGCAGACAGGCAACTCAGCCCAGCAGCAAATGGTTGCCGGCGGAAATAAACCGAAGCAGGAACCGGTTGTGATTGGGGAAAAGGTGAAGCGAAACGATCCGTGTCCGTGTGGCTCCGGCAAGAAGTACAAACACTGTCACGGCGCCGGCGAGTAAGCACAAGAACCGGCTATGACGGTATTGCATCAAAAAGCCCTGAAAGCGATTGCTATCAGGGCTTTTTTCAGTTATGGAAGCGGTACTTTGTGCGCCCGGGGTGGTTTTTTTCGGGGGGATTACGAAGCATTTGCTTTTGCTTCGAATTATGCCGGGCTTATTTGTGATTCGTAACGGGCCGGGTTTGCTATATGCAGCGCATTGCGTACATCAGTAACTATCGACCACAAGCCTCATCCATCCACTACTTCAATATTCTCCGCCTCAACTTCCTTGTCGTCAACTGAAGGGTCGCGCTCTACCACGATGCGGGCTTCGGTGACCATCAGGGCAACGAAGGCTACTGCCGACAAAAACGGAGCAAGCAGGATGAATCCCCCGATTCCCGCCGCACCCATGGTCAGGGAGGTTTCCAGCAGGACGTGGCCCCGATTATTCTTAATCATGAGTCGACGGATGTTTCCCTTGCGGATGAGATCTTTGACCTGTCTGAGCAGGTCCTCACCGGTTACGATAATCTCTTCAAAAATGGTTTTCCCCATAACAAAACTCCTTTTAGTGTGAAATTTGTGCAAAAAATGTAAGAAACGGGACTTTAAGTACTCTATATAGTACGCACAGTATGTCGGATTGTTACCTGACAAGCCGTGCGGTTCAACCTGAACCCATACCCAGTACTATGTTAGCAACTGTTCCGTGTGCAACAACCTATGGTGTTGAAGCACATATTGTTAGTGTTGAGACCAATGTTGCCTTTGGTCTGCCGCGCTTTTTTCTTTCCGGACTGCCGGACCGGGCCGTCAGTGAGTCGGCCAACCGCGTAGAAGCCGCACTCAAGAACAGCGGCAGGGAGTTTCCCAGGGGCCGGATAACCGTAAACCTGGCCCCGGCCGACCTTCCCAAAGAGGGCAGTGCCTTCGACCTGCCCATTGCCGTCGGGCTTCTGGTAGCCTCCGGTCAGCTGCGTACGGCCCAGCTTGCAGGAAGCCTACTTCTGGGCGAGCTTGCCCTTGACGGTACACTCCGACCGGTAAAAGGGGTGTTGCCGGTAGCCCTCGAGGCCCGTGAGCGTGGGTTTCGTCATATTCTGTTACCTGCAGCCAATGCCCGGGAGGCATCCGTAGTGCGTGGTATCCGTGTATTCGGTTTCGATACCCTGGAACAGGTGTGTTCCTGGCTGGAAATGCCCGATACAGGCAAAGCCGTTCAAACCGATATCGAATCACTGTTTGCCGCATCAAAAAATCGCCAGGGAGGCGACTTTGGCGATGTACGCGGGCAGGAAAACGTGAAGCGAGCCCTTGAAATAGCTGCCGCCGGTGGCCATAACATCATCCTGGTGGGCCCGCCGGGCTCGGGTAAAACCATGATGGCCCGAAGGTTGCCCTCCATCTTACCCCCGTTGACCGTGGAGGAAGCCCTCGAAACCAGTAAAATCCACTCCGTTTCAGGGCTGACGGCTGCTACAGGCTCACTGGTAACAGCGCGACCATTCCGTGCCCCGCACCATACCATTTCGGGTATAGCCCTGGTGGGCGGCGGGAGCGTACCCATGCCCGGAGAGCTTTCGCTGGCACATAACGGAATTCTGTTCCTAGATGAGCTCCCTGAGTTTCAGCGAACAGCACTGGAGGTCATGCGCCAACCGCTTGAAGATGGGTTTGTAACCATTTCCCGGGCGCGATTCAGGGTTCGCTATCCCTCACGGGTTATGCTGGTTGCATCGATGAATCCCTCCCACAGCGGCGACTGGATTGATCCTGACCTGGCCTCCACTACAGACCGGTTGCAGATGCAGCGGTACCTGCATAAAATCAGCGGACCGTTGCTGGACCGAATCGACATGCATATTGAAGTGCGCAAAGTGCCGTACAATGAACTGATGACCTACGAATCGGGGGAGAGTTCCAAACGGATTCGTGAACGGGTGTTTCTATGTCGTGAACGACAGTCGCAGCGTTTTTTGGGAATGAAGGGTGTTTTCTGCAACGCCCAGATGGATGGCAAACTGCTGAAGTCCTACTGCACACCGGACCCGGCGGGTACGGCTTTGCTGCGCAAAGCGATGGACACCCTGGGGTTATCGGCCCGCGCACATGACCGGATTCTGAAGGTAAGCCGGACCATTGCCGACCTCGACGGCTCGGATTCGGTGGCGGCACACCATATAGCCGAGGCTATCGGGTACCGGAATCTGGATCGGGAAGGGTGGCTGGGTTAGTCAGAGGGATTAGTCAGAGCGGTTGGCCAGAGTGGTTAGTCAGAGGGGTTGGCCAGAAACGCCAGTCCTGAGTCAATCAGTTCACCAATTTCCGGGTTGGCCGATCCGATGGATGCCAGTTCGCGCTCTAATTTGTCCCGAAGCTCGACGGCACCGGCGTTCCGGCTGGCCTCAAGCAGCTCGAGCCGGGCAAGCCAGGCATCGGGATGCTGCTGAAGTGCTGAATAGGCCTCATCCAATTTCTCCGGTGCAGCATTGGTTCCCGCGCGACGCAGGGCGTCAATGTCCGCGTAGATTGCAAACAAAGCCTTTTGATGCGCTGTATAGGTCACTTTAATGGCTTTTTTCTCAGATTTCGGCGGATAGACATTGAATTTTTCCTTATCGGCACTGCCGGAGTATGCCGAAACGACCCTGGTTCCCACCGCCATGTCGAAAGGTCCCCATGCCGGATTGTAAACAACATCGCCGTCCGGACTGGTCACAGTGCACTCCGAAAAACTGATTAAGAGCAGATTGCCGCCTCCATAGGTGTATCCGCTCACAACACCCTCGGCGGTGTAGCCGGAGGTGAATGTAAGGCAGACGTGTTCACCTTCACGGATTCCGGCTCCGGCCAGTTCGTCCGGACTGCATGAATGCAGTTGTTTTCCACCAGAGCGAAGCTCGCCAACCGGCGATGAAAATCCGTCTTTGTGCCATTCAATGCCATGACCATCCAGCTCCGTGTCCCCGAATGCCATAGCGGTCGGGCCGGCGGTCCGGATAAAAGCCAGGTTGCCCTGATTATCGGTTAGTGCTTCGGTAATCACACCGGAAATCTGAAGGCCCGAATCAAGTTCAATAGTAGCTACGTTTTCGGAAGCCATGACCTGCCTGACTGATTCGAGCCCCCCCCTGCGGAAGCACATGGTATCCGCAAATTCCTCGAGTACATCCAGCAGATGCTGGAAGGATGCGGCTACGAACAGCTGTGGCTGCATGCGGGTAATGTCGTAGTCAACCTCAGCAGTTTTAACCGAGAGCGGAATTTTGCGTACTTCCGGACTCAGGCAGGCTTTGCTTTCCCCGACCGAAGACAGGATGCCGGCACCGAAAATTTTAAAATCGTCCGGCCGGCCGATGAGCCCATATTCGACGGTCCACCAGTGGAGTCGGGCGAGGTAGGCTGATTCTGACGGTACGGTGTTGGCCGCTACCTTCGCCTCCAGTTCACGTTCGGCCGACTCAATTTCTGCGGGGGTCGCGTCCGGGTATTCTTTGATGATAGAAAGCTGCCGGATAGCCTCGTAAATTTCATAGTCAAGCTTGGAGAACACGGATTTGGCCCCGTATTCCCCGATTTTTTGCAGGTATGAGGCGTAGGTCTCGTCGGCAATGATGGGTGCGTGACCGGCTGCCTCATGCACAATGTCCGGAGCGGGTGTGTACAGAACGTTCTTGATGTTGCGGATTTCAGCGGAAATGACCAGGATTTTATGTGCCTGAAACTCCATGAATGCCGCCGGCGGGACGAATCCGTCAACTACTACAGCTTTCCAGCCGATTTTACTTAAGCGGCGGTTCATGTCTTCAATATCCGGGATGGCATCCAGACTGATTCCCGTTTTTTCCAGTCCGGTCAGGTAGGCCGGGTGGGCAACCTGACTGAGGAAATCCAGATTGCGTCGCATAATATATCGCCAAACGGCCTGATCCTGCGGGGTGTACTCATCGTAATGCTGATGAACCACAAACTGGCGGAGGTGAGATGGGATTGAGGCAATAATGGCATCCTGGCTAAACGACATACGCTGCTGCTGGGTTAATGATGATCGGTGAAAAAGAAATTATGCAACCCGGCTGTGCTGGCTACGTGTTTCACTATGGGCTTGATAGTGCATCAGGGGTGCATAACCGCCTGCTGCTCCTGAAATCAGATGGCCGGGGCATCAAAATATACTTACTAGAATGGGTCTAAATCGTAAAAGTATACCATGAATCCCTGCTATCCGGCTTTACAATAAGCTCGTTGATTTGTATTGTATGGTGTTAACTAATGATGCCGTTTTACCGGAGTTTGTCTTATGCCGGCACGCTCCCCGACAATCTACTATGGAACAAAAGGCCATTGACCGACTGCTGGATGAAATTAAGGAAACCGACGTTTTCAGAGAGTATGAGCAAGCCTATGCCGAGGTAACCAAACTCCCGCTAGTTCTGCGGTCGAAAAATGCCGATGACCTGATTCCGGAAGGGGTTGAAAATGAACATGAGTTTTGTGCATTCATGCGCAAACACAATGACAGCTGCCGGACCTGTATGCATCTGGGTGCGCAACATCCTGATCATCAGGAGGTGCTCCGCCATGTATGTTTTGCCGGTGTTAATGTTGCCGCAGTTCCCATACGGGTGAATAAGGAGGTCATCGGCTATCTGCAGACCGGGGAGGTTCTTTTGGAGAAGCCGACGGCTGAGAAGTTGGATGAGGCAACGGAGCAGTTGCTCAAGTGGGGGATTAAGCTGGACAATAAAGACATGGAGATGCTGCTGGAGGGCGGACCTATTTTGTCGCCCAAGCAGTACGAGGCTGTTTTGAAAATGCTGGAGATTTTTGCCAGACACATATCTGAGCTTGCGGCCCGGATTTCCGTCATACCCGAAATGTCGGAACCCGATGCCATACGCCGCTCACGTGAATACATCCGGAAAAACAGTGATGACCGCATTTCTCTGGACCAGGTAGCGTCTGTGGCCAATATGAGCGCCAGTCACTTTTGCCGGGTTTTCAAAAAAGCCACGGATATGAACTTTTCGGAGTATGTGGCCCGGGTTCGTGTTGAAAAAGCAAAAAAAATGTTGCTCGAGAGTAACTACACCATGACCCATATCGCTTTTGATACCGGCTTCAACAGTGTGACCGACTTTAACCGTACGTTCAAAAAAATTACCGGTGAGACGCCCACGGGATACCGGAAGCAATCGACCAACTGATGTACTGTACATCCCGGAGGCGTTTCAGCCGTTATACCCGGAATCGGTCGACTATGCCACCATAACCTGTTGATTTTTCTTGTTATCTGAACTGCCGGAAAAAAAAGCGATTGGTTTAACTATTCTTTATATTGCAAAGTCTGGTCAGAGGGTTGGTGCTGTCTGGCTGGATTTTCAAACATCGGTGAACCACTTCATACAATGGGGGCATTGGACGTGGCCTGTGAAAGGGTCTTTTACATGCAGGATTACCGTTTCATTTAGCAATTTATGGCCTTCGTAGCCCATGCAAGAACATATTTCCGTACTATTTTGCGAGGACAGCACCGACGATTTTCTTCTTATGAAATTGTCTTTGCAGCACCTGGAGAACCCCGTGCTGTGCGAACGCGTTCAACAGACCGAAACGCTTCGGGAAATGCTGAAATCCCAGCTGTTTGACTTGTACATCCTCGATTATGACATCCCCGGGTATCACATTTACGACTTCCTCGACATTATCAAAAGCTATGACTCTGATGCCAGCGTAATTGTAGTTTCCGGCACCATTACCGAAGAGCAGGTCATGAAAGCCCTTGAGCGGGGTGCCAGCGACTATGTGATGAAAGATAATCTGCAGCGGCTTCCGTATGCCGTACGCAATGAGTTTATTAATTCCCGCACCCGTCGGTCTCTGAAAACATCCCGGGAAAAAGCGGGAAAAACGGCCGACCTGCTCCGCGTTTACCTGGAAAATGTGGACGATGTAATCTGCACCAAATCTACAGACGGAACGATCAGCTATGTGAGCCCGTCTTGCAAAGACGTGTTCGGTATATCCGACGAAGAACTCGTGGGAAAGTCGTACCTGGATTTTGTGCATCCGGACGATCATAAGCTGATGCGGGATTTTTTGGAGAAGATGGTTGGTGAAGGGGGGACCACCCGTAGTATACAGTACCGGTTTCAGCATGGCGAGGGGTATTTTATCTGGCTGGAAACCAAAGCCCGGCTGGTGGTAGACCGACGCATGAATACGCGCGATCTGATCTGTACCAGTAAGAATATCACCAAGGTAAAGAATGCGGAACAGGCATTGGCTGCCAGTGAAAAGCGTTTTAAAGTACTCATCGAAAATTCAACGGATATATTTTCCCTGGTCGGCTCTGACGGGAACGTACAGTATCACAGTCCTGCTTTTTACGCCCTGACCGGGTATACGGAAAGGGACGCCCTCAACAAGTCGGCTTTTGAATTTCTGCACGTTCAGGACCGGGAGCGGATGCAGAAGCAATTTAACGAAGCCCTGGAATCCGACGGTACACTGCAGTTGGATGTGTACCGTTTCCGAACGGCAGACGGTCGCTTCCTGTATTTCGAGTCCAAGATCAATAATCAGCTTGACGACCCTGATATCAATGCTGTAGTGGTCAGTACACGGGATATCACAAAACGAATTCTTTCAGAGCAGCAGGTAGCCTATCAGGAGCATAATATCGAGAAACTGTCGGAAGCGACCATCGGTTACCTGAATCTGTCGGTTTCAGACAATCACTACGATTACATCGGCCGGCAGCTGACTGATATTATCCCGCATTCCGTTGTTGTGGTGAACCGCTTCAACGAGGAAGATAATGTACTGGTGTGTGAGTCGCTCTACGGCATTGAGCCGCTCAACAAAAGTATTTCACGGTATGCGACACAGATTACCAAGGGTACGGTGTTTACCCCGAACCTGGAATCGGTAGAAGAGCTTCGCTCGGGCAAGTTGATTCACCTGCAGCAGGGCCTGTATAAATTGCTCTTCGGGATGTATCCCAAACGTGTGTGTGATTATGTGCAGGATATTGTGGGCATCCGGGATGTTTACTCTATGGGCCTGGTCTGGAAAGGCAAGCTCTATGGCAATGTGGTTATTATTGCATTCGAAAAAGCGCCCCGGGTTAACACCGGCGTTATTCAGACCTTTATCAGCGTAGCTTCCGTTGCCTTGCAGCGCAAACAATCCGAAGACGTGCTATTGCATTCACTTCAGGAAAAAGAAGTAATGCTCAAGGAAATTCACCATCGTGTTAAAAACAACCTGCAGATTGTGAGCAGTTTACTGGAGCTGCAAACGTTTCAGTTACAGGATCCTGCCGTGCGGCTGCTGTTTAGTGAGAGTCAGACCCGGGTTCGTTCCATGGCCATGATTCACGAGAAGATTTATCAGTCAAACGACCTCGCCAGTATCAACTACAACGACTACCTTGAGCAGCTCATAACCTATTTGTTTGAGTCGTACATGCCCAAAAACGTCAATCCCGTTATTGAGGCTGAGAACATTATGGTGAACATCGACACAGCTGTTCCTCTGGGTATCATTGTTAATGAGCTGGTTACCAACAGCCTGAAATACGCTTTCCCCAATGGGAATCAGGGCAAAATTTACATCACCATGCGCGATTCCGGAGACAAGCTGGAGCTGGTGGTTGAGGATGACGGCGTGGGATTGCCCGAGGCGGTTCGCAATGGCAATTCTTCAACCCTTGGCCTGGAGCTGGTGCATGCTTTGGTTCAGCAGCTGGATGGTGAGATAGCCATTGAGAGCAGGGAAGGCACTCGTTTCACCATTCTGGTTGATAACTAAGTCGGGCGGATGCGCTGATAGCGTAGTCAGCAGAATCCGGTACCGGTCGTTGATCAACGACCGATACCGGTCTTGCCGTTAATCGTGCTGCGACTCCAGCCAGCGCTCCGCATCAATTGCGGCCATACATCCGCTGCCGGCAGCGGTTATAGCCTGACGGTAGGTGTGATCCTGAGCGTCACCGCAGGCAAAAACACCTTCCACATTGGTGAAGCTGGACTTGTCTTTGGTAACGATGTATCCGGTTTCATCCATATCCACCACGCCCTTGAATAAATCAGTGTTTGGTTTGTGGCCAATCGCCAGAAAAACACCGGTAACATCCTCAAGAACTTCGGTTTCGTTGGTCAGAACGTTTTTGAGTCGTACCCCTTGTACCACATCTTCACCAAGAACGTCATCCACGGTGCTGTTCCATTTCACCTGTACTTTGGGGTTGTCGAACAGGCGTTGCTGCATGACTTTGGAGGCACGAAACTCATCACGACGGTGCACTACAGTCACTTTGCTGGCAAATTTGGTGAGGAAGGTTGCTTCCTCCATGGCCGTGTCACCGCCACCGATTACAATAACATGCTGATTGCGGAAGAAGGCTCCGTCGCAGGTGGCACAGGCGGTTACCCCTTTGCCTCGCAGGCGCTGCTCATTGGGTAATCCGAGCCATTTGGCCGATGCACCGGTGGCAATAATGACGGACTTCGCAAAGAGTTCATTTTCCTCGTCAACCACCAGTCGGAATGGACGTTGGCTCATATCGATATCGGTTACCACACCCCATCGGCAGTCGGCTCCGAAGCGGGTTGCCTGCTCGCGGAAGTCCTGCATCATTTTCGGACCCATAACACCCTCGGGGTATCCCGGGAAGTTTTCAACATCGGTGGTGGTGGTCAGCTGGCCACCGGGTTCCGGACCTTCAAATACGATGGGGGCCAGATCAGCGCGGGCAGCGTACAGCGCTGCGGTGAGTCCGGCAGGACCGCTTCCTACAATAACTACATCAAATGTTTTTCCTTTGAAATCGCTCATAATTTTTACGTAATAGTATAGAATGATATTTTTGTAACGGCGTAAAGATACGACTTTTTCAGGTTGCTGTCTGTAGCCTTAGTGTGCAGGAAACGCCGATTTTGAAAAATTATATTAACATGTAGCTACAAGTTGGATCAATTACGATATGGCCCGGAAAAGTTGCGTCTGTATACAGGAGCTGGCGGCGGCCATAGCTGAGATGACATCGGCCCGGGTTAAAGAATCTGCCTGCAGAAGCCGGCGCATTGGACCCGGCACATCAACTTCAGGCAAGAAGGCGTGTTTATACGCTGCCCGGGATGGCTGGCAAACGGTGGTTTCGCAGCTGGATTCCCCCTACGCTACCCCTTGCACCGTTTCTTTTATGAGGTGGTCAACCACGGCCTTCATTTCGCCGGTTTGCTCAAAAACACGCAGCTGCCGGTCGGCCGAGTTTCCTTCCGTCACGATGTTGTGGATGTAGGAAACTTCATCGCGAATGCCAACTTCATCCAGCACGTCATCCACAAAAGTAAGCAGTTCAAATATCAATTTTTTGGCATCAACTTCGCGTTTGCGACCCAGATCCAGCAGTTTGCCGTTCAAACCATAGCGTACCGCCCTCCATTTGTTTTCCTGAATGAGCTCCTTGCGGTACACCCGCCACGACATATTATTCCTTCTGAGCTTCAGAAGTTTTGCTACCAGAGCAATCTTAAGTGCACAAATAGCAATGGCTTCGTCAACCTTGGTGCATACATCGCAGATACGGTATTCCAGCGTCGGGAACTTGGGCGAGGGACGCAGATCCCAGCGTATTTTGGTGGGTTCGTCGATGCAGTTGGTTTTCATGGCTACGTCAATGTATTCCATGTAATCGCCCCAGGAGCGCAGCCGCGGCGGGATACCGGTACGCGGAAGGGCTTCGAAAACGACCGAACGGTACGATTGAAGGCCGGTATCATAGCCATCCCAGAAGGGTGAGCTGGCAGATAACGCCAGTAAATGCGGGCAGAAGTAACTGAGCTGGTTCATCAGATCAATTCGCAGATCGTCGTCTTCAAGACCGACATGCATGTGCATGCCGCAGATGAGCAGCTGTCGGGCGAGGACCTTGTTCTCGGTGACCAGCCCCAGGTAGCGGGTCCGTTCGGTGATATTCTGATTGGCCCACTTGGAAAAGGGATGGGTTCCTGCTGCGATGATGGCCAGACCGTGGCTTTGCGCTATGTCATGCACGGTTTTGCGGGCATGGATGATTTTCTCACGGGCTTCCTGTATGGAGTCGGCCACGGGCGTTGCAACCTCTACCTGACACTGCAACATTTCGGTGGCTATATGGTTGCCCAGTTTGTCATGCCCGTCTTTAAGGATGTTTTCAATAGCCGAGCTGAGCTCCCCGGTATTGGGATCTACAATAAGGTACTCCTCCTCAATGCCGATGGAGAAGTTGTTGATTTGCCTTGACATGACTTTCATGGTGTGACTTCTGGACCGATCGGATTAATATAGGTAAAGGAGTGCGAAAAGCAAGCTGTCAGCCGGCTGTAAGCCCTGCTCTTTTTTTAAGACGTTCTGTGACCTTCTGATAGTAGGCTTCATACATGGCCACAACGTGATCCTGCTCGAAATCTTCGGCGCGTTTCCGTGCTGCAAGCTGCATTTTTTGATGCAGTTCCGGATTACTCAGCATGGCTATGGCGCGGTCGGCCATGGCATCTACATCGCCTAATTTGCAAACAAAACCAGTTTTGCCGTCCAGGTTAAGTTCCGGCAGTCCGCCCACATCGGAACTAATGACCGGTACACCGCAGCTCATGGCCTCCAGGGCGGCCAGACCGAAGGTTTCGGAGGCGGAGGGCATCATGAAAGCGTCTGAAATGGACAGAATCTCTTCTACGTTTTCCTGTTTGCCCAGAAAACGGACGTGCTCACAGCAGCCCAGGTCGCGGCACATCGCTTCTACCGTCGAGCGCTCCGGACCGTCGCCTACAAACAGCAGTTTAGCCCGGATGCCGGACTTCAGTACCCGACTGAAGGTCTCGGCCACATCGGTCACGCGTTTTACCTTGCGGAAGTTGCTGACATGGGTGATGATTTTTTCATCGCCCTGAACGATAGATTTGCGGCAACGTTCTTTGGCATCCCGTTTGAAACGCTCGAGGTCAACGAAATTGGGTATTACCTCGATGGCGTTGTCGATTTCGAAACGCATGTAGGTTTCATCCCGAAGGTAGCCGGACACTGCGGTAACGCCGTCGCTTTGATTAATGGAGAAATTCACGACCGGCAGGTAACTGGGATCACTGCCTACAATGGTGATATCGGTTCCGTGCAGGGTGGTAATGATGGGTACGTGGGCGGCTTTGGGACCTAATATCTGTTTGGCCAGAAACGCACTGGTGGTATGGGGAATGGCGTAGTGTACGTGCAGAAGGTCGAGTTTCTGGTATTCAATCAGGTTGACCATGTGGCTGGCCAGGGCCAGGTCGTAGGGCGGGTACTCAAACAGCGGATAGGCATTGATGGTGACTTCATGGAAGGAGATGTTGGTTTCAAATCCGTTGAGCCGGTGCGGACGGGCGTAGCTCATGAAGTGCACTTTGTGACCGCGCCGGGCCAGTCCCTTGCTGAGTTCCGTGGCAACAACACCACTTCCACCATAGGTAGGGTATCCTACTATTCCTATATTCATAAAACGCTGGGTTTATGCTGAAGTCTGAATCATACCTTCTAAATATACCATTAGTTAACACAAGACTCCGGTCGATTTCGTTCCGGTGAGGAAGTGCAAGGGCGAGGTGACCCGGGTTTAGCTGACCCGCTGATGTGATCCGGCGAGGCGGCGTTTGCTTGGGATGACCCGGCGAGGTGAGCTGGTGAGCTTACCCTGTGTGGTGACCTTGCGATGTGACCTTGCGAGGCGGCGTTTGCTTGGGATGATCCGGCGAGCTGGTGAGCTTACCCGGCGAGGTGACCTTGCGAGGCGGTGCAAGACCTGATTGCAATCCTGAACGTAAAGTTCCGCCGCGAACCTCGACGATGTTGTCCTTATTGTGTATCTTAGCCACCCGGGCTGCAGTGGTCGCACCGGCAGGGGTTTCAACATATCTGTGGAGCAGCTGATTCATGAAGGTGAACACCCGCACGCGCAGAACTTCCCGGGGTGCACAGCGAAGTTGACCCTGTCCGCAGGGCGGATTAATCCGGAGACACGGTGCAGGTCGAAGCGGAGCACTCCCGCACAGCACGCCCTCCAACTTTCAATCAAATTTTTCTGATACATTATGGCAGGACACTCAAAATGGGCCAATATCAAACGCAGAAAAGCCGTAGTAGACGCGGCAAAATCGAAGGTATGGACCAAAATCATCCGTGAAATCAACGTTTCGGCCCGGGAAGGCGGTGGAGATCCCGCCGGAAATCCCAGATTGAGCCTTGCCATTGAGGCTGCCAAGGCTGCCAATATGCCCAAAGACAACATCGAACGGGCTGTCAAAAAGGGTGTTGGCGACGATAAAGATGCGGCGCAGTACGTTGAACTTCTCTACGAGGGATATGGCCCCGGTGGTATTGCCTATATGGTAGAGGCCACCTCCGACAACACCAACCGGACGGCCGGCGAAGTCCGTCATATTTTTTCAAAGTACGGAGCCAGTATGGGTACCAGCGGCTCGGTCGCCTATATGTTTGAGCGTAAGGGGATTATAACGGTGAAGCAGGATGGGGTTGATGAAGATGAACTCACCCTTGCCGCCATCGATGCCGGTGCACAAGACATCAGGTCTGAAGACGATGTCTTTGAAATACACACCCTTCGTGAAGATTTGTTTGTGGTGCGTACAGCCCTGGAACAGGCGGGTTACACCGTTGCTTCCGCAGAACTCCAGTACATTCCCGGAACCATGGTTAAAGTGGATGAAGAAACGGCCACGGCCAACTTCCGGTTGATGGAGAAGCTGGAAGACAATGACGATGTGGCCAATGTGTTCAATAATATGGAGATGGACGAGATCGCCATTGCCGCCGCCGAAAAAATGTGATGGAAAAAAGTTGATGCCTGCAGGCGTTTCTATGGTGGAGTTTCTATCATAAAATGCCTGCTGCAACGTTAACGAAATGCTATGAAATTACTGCTGATACTATCGATGTTGTTGCTCACGCCGGATGGGGCCCGAAACGGGAATGAAGCCTATGAACGGGGTGACTTTGCGGCTGCTGAGCAGGCGTTCCGGCAAGCTATTGATGAAAACCCGGATGACGCGAGGCTGCATTTCAACCTGGGTAATGCGCTCGCCAGGCAGCAGAAATTTCAGGAAGCTGTGGAAGCCTACGAGCAATTCCGGAGTCTGACCAATTCGCCTCAGGACCGGGCCCTGGCCGACTACAACATCGGAAACATTCTGGGTGAGCAGCAGCAGTGGGACCAGGCCGCTGAAAGCTTCCGCCGTGCACTGCGCCAAAACCCGGATGATGAAGAGGCGAAGTTTAATTTCGAGCTGGCCAATCGAAACCTACAACAGCAGCAACAGCAGCAGCAAAACCAGCCGCAGGACAACAGCGATGAGGATCAGGAACAGCAACAAAACGATGAGCAGTCGTCGCAGCAGCAACAGCAAGACCAGAATGACCAGCAGGGTGAGGATGAAAACCAGCAGGATTCTGAGTCGGAGCAAGAAGGTGATCAGCAGGATTCAACCGACCAAAACCAGCAGTCGGGTGAGCCAAACCCCGACGAAATGACCCGGGAAGATGCAGAACGTCTGTTGAATGCGCTGAACAACAAAGAAGAAGATCTCCTCAAAGATTTCCACAAAAACCAGGTCCCGCAAAACCAACGTCATGCCAAAGACTGGTAGGACTTACACTGTTCTGTTTACGCTGATTCTGGGGCTGCTTGCTGTGAGCGCGCAGGCCAACGATGTGCGTGTGGTTACCAGTTTCAGCGAGACCCGGATTCTGACAGGTGAACGCGTCACTATTCGCATTGAGGTTCGGGGCGACAGCTTCCGCAATGTTTCCCGGCCCACTCTTCCAGCGCTCATCCCGGGGCTGCGGTCTATCTCAGTGCAGCCATCCACCAGTACGCAGTATTCCCTGATCAACGGCGTGGCCACCCGCAGCTACAGTTATACCTGGTCGTTTGTGGCTGAAACGGCCGGTACCTTTGAGTTCCCATCGGTGACGGTCACTGTGGATGGAGACCGCATGCAGACCGAACCGGTTTCATACACGATTGTAGACCGTAATAATCCAGCGGGCAATCAGCAGGGGACTGCGCAGCAGGGATCGGCCGGGCAGCAACGCCCCGATATCTATGTGCAGATGGAGGTATCAGAGCAAAATCCTGTGGTCGGGCAGCAGATTTTTGCAGATCTGGTGATTTATTTCAGGAATTCCATTGAGATTGTGAGTTACCAGACCGGCAGCTCCTGGGCAACCGACGGGTTCTGGAAGGAGAATCTGAGCGACGGGTCCTCGCCGCAGGCTGAATCCGTTATTCTGGGAGGTGAGCGTTACCGAAAAGCGGTCCTTTTGCGCCATGCCCTGTTTGCCAGCAGGTCCGGACCGTTGACCATCGGCGAGGCGACCGTAACCACCACGCTTCGCACCGGAGCCCGTGCCAACGATCCTTTCGGAAGCTTTTTCGGAGGGTTTGGTACCAATCAGCGCACCGTTGAGCTCAAAACCCAGCCCGTTGAAGTGACCGTGCGCCGACTGCCCGACGCCGGAAACCGTACCACCATCGGAGCGGTAGGCAATTTCACCATGACCCGGCGTATCACGCCCTCGACGGTTACTACCGGCGAAGCCCTTGAAATCATCACCGAAATCTCCGGCAACGGCAACCTCGCACTCATCAGTAAACCGGAATACGAGCTTCCTGATGTTTTTGAGGTATTTCAGCCTCAGGAAAACCTGAACCTGAACCGGTCGGTGAACGGGTTGAGCGGAACCCGGACCTTCCGTGATATCATGATTGTGCGCCGACCCGGTACCTATGAAATTCCGGCCACGCAGATGGCCTACTACAATCCCGACCGGCGAAGCTATGTAACGGTGACGTTGCCGGCTGGGGTAATCAATGTAGCCGAGGATGCCGGTGCGGCCGTGACTTCGACCCGTGAACAACGCCTGGGAGTGGGTCCGGTCAGCGGCGTTGTGCGATGGCGACCTGTGGCTGCAGTGCCGGTCTGGGAACAGTGGTGGCTGTATGCCGGCGTGCTGGTTCCGATGCTGCTGCTGGTACTTGCCTGGAAGAAAAAGCAGGAAGATGACCGGCTTCGTAACGACACCTCCTATGCCCGACGGGTGCGGGCCGGCGAGGCGGCATTGGCTGAACTGAAACGACTCCGGGAGCTGGCCGGGCAATCCGGCGATGTAAAACAGGTCATGGCCGGAATTCATACCGTTGTTTACCGGGTGGTTACCGATCGGTTAGACCTTCCGGAGGCCGGACATTCCGATCAGGATATCCTGCGTTATTTGCGTGAAAAGAACGTTGATCAGGCCGTTATTCGCCAGGTTGAGCGCATTCTCACCAAGTGCAGTACCATTCGTTTTGCACCCGTGACGGCCAGGGAGAACTTAAGCTATGAACTGGAGCAGGCTCAGGTACTGGTCCGATCACTTACGGAGGCCTTGTGAACCGGATTTTGTGCCAGATGATATGCTTTCTTGTAGTTGCCAGTTCACCGTTGATGGCGCTATCGGACATAGTCGGCCCCCAGCAACGATTTGTCCTTGCCAACGACCTTCTCGGCGAGGGTCGTACGGCCGAGGCGCTGGCCGAATACCAGGCTATCGAGGAATCGGGATTTCATAGTGGCGCTCTGCACTTGAACGCAGGAATCGCCGCGGTTCGTCTCGACAGCCTGGGACTGGCATGGGTTAGTTTCTACAAGTCCTCAGGATTTAGTGAAACAGCGGTTGCTGCCCGTGAAGGGATGGACTTTGTGGAGGAACAGCTGGCCCGTCGCGGTGCCCGTTTACCGGAACTCGCCTGGATACGTCTCAATCAATGGGTTTTGTTTGACGTCAACTACCTCAGCCTGAGTGTTGCAGGCATCGTGCTGATCAATACGGGGGTATTGCTGTTCATCGTCGGATGGCTGCGCGAACGCTTCCGGCAGGGTGGCCGGCTTGCAGGAATTTCACTTGGGGTTCTGGGACTTTTGCTGCTGACCGTAAGTCTGAGCCTGACGGTTTACAGCCGGGGCTACAGTCAGGCTGTGCAAATAGTCCGGGAAACTCAGGTCCATGAAATGCCCAATGTCAATGCGGAAGTTATACAGACAGGCTTTGAGGGATTCCGGTACATTGTAAATCAGCGGGAGAGCGATCCCGAAAGCGGTTGGTTACGCGTTCGGATGGTAAACGGTTCACGAGGGTGGATTGCAGCAGAAGCGGTGTACCGCCACTGAACCGTGTATGCCGCCTCGGCGGAGTTGCCGGGAATAGTACGCAGAGCAAAATCAGCTCCGGTCGGGCCGGCAGGCGACCGGCAGCCCGGTATAAAGCCGGCACTGAAGCGGGGAAACCGCTATATTCCTTTCATCGGAACCGGATGCGGCGCGCAAGCATCACCGGGCAGAAGCAACCTGAATAAAAACCTTTTCAAACCAATATTATGGCACGTTATTTCGAGTACATCGACCAGCACAAAGAGCGTTTTGAACAAGAATTATTTGACCTGCTCCGCATTCCCAGCATCAGTGCAGTCAGCTCGAACAAGGGCGATGTGCGCCAGGCGGCGGAGTTTATCCGTGAGCAATTCGATCAGATGGGCCTGAATGGGGTTCAGTTATTTGAGACCCCGGGAAATCCTGTGGTTTACGGTGAGTATATGGATGCGGGCCGGGACAAGCCTACGGTGTTGGTCTACGGGCATTATGACGTGCAGCCGCCGGATCCTCTGGAGTTGTGGGAAACCGAGCCTTTTGAGCCAACGGTCCGCAACGGCGACGTGTATGCGCGGGGCGCCAGTGACGACAAGGGACAGGCGTACACCCATGTGAAGGCCATTGAGTCCTGGCTGAAAACCGAAGGTCGGCTCCCGGTGAACGTCAAGGTCATTATAGAGGGTGAAGAGGAAATCGGTTCGCCCAATCTGGTTCCCTTTCTGCAGGAGCATAAGGAAATGCTGGCCTGTGATATGGTGCTGATTTCAGATACCTCCATGTTCGACAAAGACGTGCCCAGCATTACCTACGGACTTCGGGGGCTGGCCTACATGCAGGTCTATGTGCAGGGTCCGAACCGCGACCTTCATTCGGGAACCTATGGTGGCGCGGTTCAGAATCCGCTGAATGCCCTGTGCGAAATCATTGCCGGGCTGAAAGATAAGGACGGTGTGGTTCAGATTCCGGGGTTCTATGACGATGTGATTACCTTGTCGGATGAGGAGCGCGCGGAGTCGGCCAGGTTGCCCTTTGACGAGCAGGCTTTTAAGGATTCGCTTGCCATCGGGCAGGTCTTTGGCGAGAAGGGGTTTACCACACTTGAGCGAAAATCCTCACGACCTACCCTGGATGTGAACGGAATTTGGGGAGGGTATCAGGGCGAGGGCGCCAAGACGGTGCTGCCGGCCAAAGCCGGGGCCAAAATCAGTATGCGACTGGTACCGGATCAGGATCCGAAGAAAATTGCGGCGTTGTTCACCCGTTATGTCCACCAGATAGCGCCCGCAGGTGTTACGGTAGTGGTTGAAGAGCATCACGGGGGGCATGCCGCCATGACCGATCTGAACTTTTACGGTCTGGAGGCTGCATCGCAGGCCTTTGAGGATGTTTATGGTCGCAAGCCGCTGTTTACCCGTGAGGGTGGGTCTATTCCCATCGTGGCGGATTTCAAGAAGGTGCTGGGCGCCGATTCCATTCTTATGGGTTTTGGTCTTAACAGCGATGCTATCCACTCGCCCAATGAGAAGTTTTCTCTGGAAGATTTTCATCGTGGAATCAAAACTTCAGCCCGCTTTTTTGAGGTGTTGTCTGAGGTGAAGGCCTAAGCCGGTTGCTGCAGTGTCCGGAGCTGGTCTCCGGGCACTTTTTTTAATTGGTTTTTTCTGAGTAGTTTGTGGTTTCAGGCCATTCTAAGCACATTTTATGCGGTTTATGCGCTCATTGCTCCCCCAACCTACGTACCTGCATCGGGTTACCCGTGTACTGCATCCTGCCGGTGGCGGGCTGGCAGTGCTGTTGGCAGGGATGATGGTATTCCTGGGGTATGGCACCGGTTATGCACAGGGATTCCAGCGTGTTTCCAACGCCGATGACCTGTTTTCTGTAGGTGGCGGTGCCCGTGCCATGGGTATGGGCGGGGCCCAGGTTGCCCTGGCCGAAGATGTAACCGCGGCCTTCTGGAATCCGGCCGGACTCTCCCGGCTGACCCGCCGTGAAATTGCGTATATGCACACCGAGCGTTTTGGTGGCATCGTAGCCTACGATTACGGTGCATTTGCCATGCCATTGCGCGGTGAGAACGATGTTTTTGCCGTAACGTTTTTTCGTCAGGGTGTGGATGGGATCAAAAACACACTGAACGCCTGGGACCGTGAGCGGGATCGTCCACGGACCAACCCGGAGGACTACATTACCGAGTTCTCGGCCGCTGATATGGCTTTACTGCTTTCCTACGGCACCCAATACAACGCCTACCTTTCCTGGGGAACATCGGTGAAGGTGGTCTACAGCCGGCTTGGTCCGTTTGCTGACGGACTTGGTTACAGCGTAGATCTGGGCGGGCAATATCGCCGCAATCAATTCAAGCTGGGGGTCACCGTTCATAATGTGACCACCCTCATGAAATTGTGGACGGTCAACGAGGCGGAGCTGGAACCCCTGCGCGACTTTTTCAGTGATGAGGAGCTGAATGCCAGCTTCCCGGCGGGACAGAATGAGTATTCGCCTCCCTCGGTCAGGGCCGGTGTTGGCTATACAACGCGGATACAGGACTTTTCTGTCACGGGGGCCTTCGACCTGGTCATACACGGTGAAAATCGAAGAACGTACTATATCAACGCCGGTCCGCTGAGCTTTCAGCCGCATCTCGGCACCGAAGTCGCCTATCGGAATGCGGTGATGATTCGCCTGGGCATCACCGACGTCTTCACCGACGCGTCTTCCCGTCTGTATGCATCCCCAACGCTGGGCGCGGGTCTCAATCTGGGCGGCATCGTATTGGATTATGCCTTCAGCAGCTTTGCAGGAGCCAATTCCAACCTGGGTTACACCCATCGCATCGCAGCCAAAGTGGCTTTCTGATTGCTTAACCTTATGTTTATCCGGCCATGCACGTAAGACAGTCGTACCTGCTGACCGCCGCTGTGCTGGCCCTGCTCCTTGTAGTGGCATCGCAGGTGGTCTGGTGGTTTTTTTTGTACGATGCCGACAGTGGCCGGGCAGCGGGTGATTGGTTTCCAACGGTTGTTATAGGTGTGGTTCTGACGATGGGTGCCGTCCTGACTCTGGCCTGGCTTGGATATCGATACTACTTCAGGGACCTGTATCGGGTGAGCGATGAGCTCACACTGGCCCGCTACCGTCATCAGTCCCGCATCGGTGATGCGATGCTCCCGCCGGTGCGATCGATTGTTGCCGGTTTAAATCAGGTGCTTGGGGAAAATCATCAGCTGCGTTCCCGGCACAGCGAGACCCGGGGCGCGACCGCAGGCGACCTCGCACCGCGCGCTTCCAGTCTTCGCACCGCGTCCTTTGTGGTCTTTGACACAGAAACCACCGGACTACACCCGGCTGGCGGTGACGAGATCATCGCCATCGGTGCCGTACGCATCGAGCAAGGGGTCATTGTGCACGATACCCATTTCGATCGTCTTGTGTATCCGGGTCGGAGCATACCGCCGGAATCGACCGTTATTCATGGTATCCGCGACGAGGATGTTGCGGGTGCACCCACTATATGTGCGGTTCTCCGCGAGTTCCATGCTTATTGCGGGCAAGCTGTTCTGGTAGGTCATAATGTGGGGTTCGACATGCGCTTCCTGAAAAACAAAGAAAAGCGATGTGATCTGCAGTTCGGGCCGGTTGCGCTGGATACCTTGCTGCTCTCCAGCGCGCTGATGCCGCACCTTGACCGGCACGACCTGGATACCCTGGCCGAGCGGTTTAATGTTCCGTTTACCCGCCGTCATACGGCTCTGGGGGATGCGCTGGCTACGGCCTCGGTGTTTCTTCACTTAATGGAACTGGCCGGTGATGCCGGTGTGCATACCGTGCAGGATGTTCTGAAAAAGTCGCGGGAATCGGTCTATGCCGGGCTGGATTATTAGCAGTTCCGGAAGGGGGGGCTTCTTCACGATGTGGACGAAAAAGGGTCAGAAGTATGCCCCTATGGTATTTCGGAGGATGAGTCGGGCTAGTAAAACGCCTTCCATAGCCTGATTAAAGATGTCTTTTTCGGCGACCGTCAAGGCTGCATATCGCAGGGTGTTACCCGGGGGATGGTGTTCCTGCAATGCGTGCAGCTGTCTGCTGATTCGGAAGTAGGTAAGTTGATTAAAGGCCTGTGTTAATTGGTCGGCTTTGGATGCATCCAGTATACCCTGTTCCCGGAGTTGTATGAGCCGGTCACCGGTATTGGTTGCGTGCAGGTTGTTCTGAAGTGCCAGAATGCGGGCCAGCCCGATAATGGGCAGACTGAGATGTTTGAGGTCGGGTGTCGGGTAGAACCGAAGCCAGAGTCTGCGCAGCATCCCGGGCGGAACCTGTATTTTCAGACTGTTCTGAACCATATGGTAAAAGAATACCTCGGCCTGTTCGCTCAGCAGCGTGTCCAGGTGGGTGCGCAGCGACTGGGTCAACCCGGGAGAACCGGCCCCGTGACGCAGGTCAAAAAAGATGCTGCTCTGCATGACTGCGAGGGGTTCAGGGTGGCGGATCCAGGAACGAAATTGTTTTTTCCAGACCGATAGCGGCAGGCACCAGGTGGGGTTCCCGGCCATGATGCCACCCTTGCAGAACGCATATCCGGCATCGTTCATTTTTTGGTTAATGGTTTGTCCGAAATCGGTAAACCAGGAGATCACCCCAGGGTTGTTCAGGGCTTTTTCGTCCAGGATGAGGGCGTTGTCCTGATCGGTTTTAAGGGTCTGTTCACCGCGACCTTCACTTCCGAACAGAACCAGTGCCCAGTTGCACGGAGGAGTTCCAACCGTTTCCAGGGTCTCTTTCAGGTGAAATTGCAGGGTTTCGTCGGCGTGCTGGCTGATGAACCGGGTTACATCCGGAGCCGAGTCTGCGCCGCTAAGCCGGGTGCGGACATCGCGGAGGAAGTGTTCGTTGTAAAGGTATGGGGTTGATGCCATGGGTTCGCAGCCAAGGGTGATACAGGCAGTATACTGTTTCGCCGGCGCAATTAACAGAGACCGGAACGCCGGGGTTGTAAATTAAAATTGACACCGAGCAATTTTTTTGTTTGTTTGAATCGCGGCTGAATCGCGGCTGAATCGCGGCTGAATCGCGGCTGAATCGCGGCTGAATCGCGGCTGAATCGCGGCTGAATCGCGGCTGAATCGCGGTCTGCACGCCGCCGCCCTGTCTGCATCGACCGCGTCTCCCTGCCGGCTTTTCCGGTTCCAAAAGCACAGTGCCGGACTCGTACCGGGTCTTTGCCTCGTCAATCATCACCTCTTATCGTTCTGTATATGAAAGAAGTCTATGCGCAATATTGGAAGCGGCACCTGCGAATTATTGGTGTGCTGCTGGTCATCTGGTTCCTGGTTTCCTATGGATTTGGAATTGTATTTGCCGATCAACTTGATGCCATCCGTATCGGCGGATTCGGACTCGGATTCTGGTTTGCCCAGCAGGGTTCCATGTATGTGTTTGTGATCATCATATTTGTGTATGTGTTTCTTATGAACCGTCTGGACCGTGAATTCGGTGTGGAAGAAATTTAAAGGAGACGGACAATGGATATTCAATTCTGGACATTTCTGATTGTCGGGCTCACATTCACACTGTACATCGGTATTGCAGTATGGTCGAGGGCCGGCTCCACATCCGAGTTTTATGTAGCAGGTAAAGGCGTACATCCGCTTGCCAACGGCATGGCGACCGCGGCCGACTGGATGTCGGCGGCGTCCTTTATTTCCATGGCGGGCATCATCGCTTTTTTAGGTCGCGACGGAGCGGTGTATCTGATGGGATGGACCGGCGGGTATGTGTTGCTGGCCTTGCTGCTGGCCCCGTATCTGCGCAAATTCGGTAAGTTCACCGTGCCGGATTTCGTGGGCGACCGCTACTACTCCCGTACAGCCCGGCTGGTGGCTGTGGCCTGTGCATTGTTTATCTCGTTTACCTATGTGGCCGGACAGATGCGGGGAGTGGGTATCGTATTCTCCCGGTTCCTCAGCGTTGACATCAATACAGGTGTGGTTATCGGGATGGTTATCGTGTTGATTTACGCGGTTTTGGGCGGCATGAAAGGTATTACCTACACCCAGGTAGCCCAGTATTGTGTACTAATATTTGCCTACCTCGTGCCCGTAATCTACATCTCCATTATGATGACCAGTAATCCGATTCCCCAGCTGGGATTCGGCGGTACGGTTGCCGACGGTTCCGGAACGTACCTGCTCGACAAGCTGGACGGGTTGCATATTGCATTGGGTTTTGATGCCTACACCTCGGGAATAAGGCCTACGATGGATGTGTTTTTCATCACCATGGCCCTCATGGTTGGCACTGCAGGGTTGCCCCATGTAATTGTGCGGTTTTTTACGGTTCCCCGTGTCAAAGATGCCCGGATATCAGCGGGTTACGCACTAATTTTGATTGTTCTGCTGTATGCAACGGCCCCGGCGGTAGCTGTCTTTGCAAAAACGAACCTCATCGAGACCATTCACGAGGTCCCCTACGATGAGGTCCCTGAATGGGTCACGAATTGGGAGGCAACCGGTCTGATTGGCTTTGAAGACAAGAATGCAGACGGCAGGATCCAGTTCAATGCCGATCCGGCCATCAACGAAGTGCGCGTTGACCAGGATATCATCGTACTGGCCAATCCGGAAATCGCGAATCTGCCCAACTGGGTTGTGGGTCTTGTGGCCGCGGGCGGACTGGCGGCAGCGTTGTCAACGGCGGCCGGACTTCTGCTGGTTATTTCAACATCGGTATCCAGAGATTTGATCAAGCGAACGCTGAAGCCGGATATTTCCGAGAAGCATGAGTTGCTTACCGCCCGCTTTGCGGCGGCCGGTGCGGTAATCTTTGCCGGTTATTTTGGCATCAATCCGCCGGGCTTTGTGGCACAAACCATCGCTTTTGCGTTCGGACTGGCTGCGGCGTCTTTCTTCCCGGCGATACTTCTGGGTATTTTCTACAAACGGATGAACATGCAGGGCGCAGTATCCGGTATGGTAACCGGAATTCTGTTCACGGCCGGGTATATTATCTATTTTACGATGATACGGCCCGACCTAAACCAGGCAGAAAACTGGTTGTTCGGCATTTCTCCCGAGGGAATCGGTACCCTGGGTATGCTTCTGAACCTGAGTGTGTCACTGGTAGTATCCCGTCTGACTCCGGCGCCACCGGATGAGATTCAGGACATGGTCGAAAAAATCAGGATACCTCGGGAAATTGAAGATGCTGTCAGGGAGGGGTGATGCCCCCGCTGATACCCCTGAACGTTAGTCGGCTTGTTGGCGAATCTGCTTCATGGTCTTGCCGGAAGCGGCTTCGCTCACATTAATCACGTGGTCGGCGATTTTCTCCAGCCTGTTGAGGATATCCAGATAAACGATTCCCATCTGAACGGAGTATTTTCCGTTTTCAAGTCGCTGATAATGGGTGTTGCGAAGCCGGTTACGCAGGTCATCAACTTTGTTTTCGGCCTCAATCGCTTTGTTCAGATCCACCTTAATGGAAGGCAGGGCGATGTTTTCTTTCATCACGATAATGGTGTCATGAACGGCGTCAAGCATTTCACGGAGCTCCTCTTTTGCTTCCTCGGGGAACTCCTCCTGTGATTCCATAAGTCGTTCAAAGGACTTGGACATCTGAAAGTACAAATCGCCCACGCGTTCCAGATCGTTGATCATGGCTTGCATGGAACGGACACGACGCACCGCTTCGGTAGAGAGCGTTGAGTTCTCCGATACGCGAATCAGGTATTCAGCGATCTCGATTTCAAGACGGTCTGTGATTTCCTCGCGTTTGGCGATTTTCTTCAGAAACCGATCGCGGCGTTTCTTTTCTTTGAAAAGTAATCCGGTGAAACTGTAGTGCATTTTTTCAACCAGGCGGGCAAACAAGCCAAGTTCCTTACGCGCCTGAGCGATGGAAAGCTCGGAAGACGACATGAGCCCTGCACTGATGTATTCCAGGCGGAAGATGTCATCGGCCCCACCCCGGTCGGGCTGTATGTATTCAACAAACCGGATAATGAGCGGCACGAACGCAAACATCAGGATCACATTGAACACGTTGAACAAGGTGTGAAACAAGGAGAGTGCCAGGGTAGCGGTTGCCCGACCTTCATCGGAGGTATCTGTGAGAACCGAGTAATCGATCTGACTGAAAGAGGCAATAATGTTGTCTACCAGGTGCAGAAAGGGGGTGAGTATGAGCAGCATCCAAATCACCCCGATTACATTGAAAAAGAAGTGAAACCGTGCAGCTCGCTTGGCATGTACGTTCCCGACAATGGCCGCGATGTTGGCCGTAACCGTGGTGCCAATATTTTCACCGAGTACCATCGCCGCTGCAATAGGGAAGGTAATCCAGCCCTGCACCAGCATCACCAGCGTGATGGCCGTGGCCGCAGAACTACTCTGGGTGAGCAGTGTGAGTACGGTACCCACGAGGACAAAGAGCAGGGTAGAAAAAATTCCGAAATCTGTGTAGCGGTCGAGGAAGGCGAACATTTCGGGATTATCCGAAATATTGGGAACGGCGTCTTTGATGAAATCCAGACCGATGAACAGAATACCGAAGCCAATCATGGCTTCCGCCACATTACGCAGCTTGATATTGCTGACAAATAGAAACGGGAAAAAAAGACCGATGGCAACAATGGCCACGCTGGTTATCTGAAATTTAAAACCGAAGATAGCTACCAGCCAGGCTGTGATGGTTGTTCCGATATTGGCCCCCATGATAACGCCGGTTGACTCTACGAAGGTCATAAGTCCGGCGTTTACAAAGCTGACAACCATAACGGTTGTGGTGCTGGACGATTGGGTAATGGCGGTGGTTCCGAAGCCAGTTAACACCCCCGTAATACGGTTACGGGTCATTCCCTTCAGGATTTCCCGAAGACGACTTCCAGCAACTTTCTGCAGGCCGTCGCTGAAAATCTTCATCCCGAAAATAAAAATACCCAGTGATCCGACCAGCTGCAGGAAGTCAAATAGCGAATAATTCATAAAGTAGGCTTAATCCTAACATATGGGTGCAAAGCGTCATTTCCACAGAGCTCCTAAAATAGGAAATTTCATGTTAACGAAAAGTTAACATTGCGACATTACAGTCCGGCTTCAATGGTGCCCCCCTGCGGCAGTTACCGGGTGCATGAGACGGTGCTTCAACGTTGGAGGCAGGTCGCCCGCACCGCTGCAGATGTGCACATCTATACGTCGTTTTGCCCGGGTTTCCCGGGTAGTGGAAAAAATTTCCGCTGCGTGTTCCTTGTTTTTGATAATGCAACATAATGAAAAATGCGGCAAATATGGCAAAAAACGCTGTTTTGCGCATTTAGTCGGGCTGTTTGCAGTAAGAGTAAAAAAATAGAAGTCGGGAGGTTAAAGAATTTCGGGACTGGCCGATAACTGTTTCAGACTCTGATATAATGACGACTTTGAACACACGACTAAGAAAGTAACAAAACGACTGATTGTTATGTTAAAAAGCCAGCCTGAACCGCTGGCTTTTTTTGTTTATGGGTACTGGCGTTATAGAGTTTACATCGGCAGCTATGCACCTCGTTAAATCCGAACCGGTAGGCCCGGATTGGTAAATTCGGGGTGAATCAACCCTAAAAGGTGCATCCGGAATCAGCAAGGCCGAATCAATCAATCCGGAGTCAGAACCAAAGCGAACCCGGGTGCTATTTTGTTCTCCGCCAATAAAACAATAAAAAAGAGGAGGCCTCCTTCCGAAAGCCCCCTCTTATTGTGTTGTGTCTATGTTCTGCCCCTTCACTCTTCGGATCGTGGTCCGGGTCAGGTGAAGGTTGCCCTGCAGTCGGCATAGTTCTGTGGCGCGACCGTGGGGCCATTATGGTACCTGCATGTGTTTTGTTCTGACATTGCACAGCGCAAAAAGTCATCGTCTCCCGTTGATGATATGCTATTTAATGAGTGTCATACTGCGCGTCAATGTAGCACTGGGTGTGCTGATACGGTACAGGTATTGCCCGCTGGCCAGCGAAGATGCATCGAAATTGACCTGGTGTACGCCGGCTGGCAGCTGTTGGTCTATTAGAACCGCCACTTCCCGGCCAAGCAGGTCGTAGATCGCCAGGCGAACCTGCTCGTTTTGCGGAAGGTCGAACCCGATGGTGGTAGACGGGTTAAAGGGATTCGGGAAATTCTGCATCAGGGAAATAGTCTGGGGCAGTATGCCGCTGTAGCTGTCGATGGACGTAGGCACGGCCGGTACCGTAAACCCGGTGATGCTGGTCGGTAAGGAGGAAGACAGTGTACGTCGACTCGCGTTTCCACTGAGGATATCCCCATCCTGATTGTAGAAGGCGAAAAGGGTTGAATCCTGTGTGGCACCCGCCTGACGGAAGGTGAGGCTTTCGGCATTGATGTACTCATTGGCTTCGCCATAATTGACGTAGCGTCGACTGGCTAATCCGAAGCTCTCATTGGTGTTTACAACGGCGAAGGACAGGGTGGTATCATTGGTAGCCATGTTGATAGTGTAGGTCAGGCTTTCGCGCTCCCAGCCATTGATGACCGTGCTGTTTGTTACCACGTACTGCTGGGTTTGGTACGCAACGCCATTCAGTGCGTCTTGTGCGGTTCGGGTGAACGTGCGGCTAACGGAACTTCCGGTGGTAAGGTCCAGCTCGGTATAGGTCTCGCGACTGAAAGCGGTAAGTGGGTTGGCACTGTTAAATACTTGTCCCGGTGCTAATTCTGCTGTGTAACTGCCGCTGAACCGGGTATTGCTCACTTCCCGCTGTGCATTGATGGTTATGCCGAACATCAGATTGCCCGAGGCATCAAAACGTGCAATGATGGTAGAGTCCGGAGTTACATTAATGACGGAATCAACGCGTGACACCTGGCCGAAACCATCAATCATGGTCATGACGGTGTAGTCAGGACCGTAGTTGTAAAGTGTACGGTCAGCAAAATCCTCGGTGCCATCTGACTGAAGTATTACGGTTTGTGTAGAGTCCAGGAGGCCGGCGCTGTTATAGAAATTCCGGAAAACCTGCTGGTACTCGGTGTCGTTGCCGAGATATCGGAAAATCTCGTTTGGACTTCCACCTTCAACCACGTGCTGCACGGAGAAACCGGGATTAACAAAGTTTTCGGTTACGGTCAGGTTGGGCATCGGGATCAACGGATTCGTAGCATTATGGGCACTTTGAGCAAACTGGGTCTGAAACCAGGTCCCGTTCTGTACATCAAAAGCGTACGATAGTGCATCTACGATGTAAATCGGCGTTGTATTCTGCTCAATGTGCAGCTCCGTTCCGGTCATCAGGTCCAGCGACTGGGCCGAGACGGTTGCGCTTATGGCAGCACTCATGACGACCATTAGTATCATTTTTTTCATAGCATGTAGTTTTGTTCCTGTTCATTATTTGTATGCATAAGCATGCAGCTGTGTAGGCTTACAGCGCTCAGTGCACCAAGTTTAATCAGGGATTGCGGCAACTGGTTCGACGGAAGCAGGCTCCGTTGAGTAAATGGCAGACTCCATTGAGTAAACGGCAAGAAAATGCCGGGAACTACATCCATCTACGCGTTGGTCACACCACGCATTGAAGATGTTGCATGCAGAAGTCGGGAGGTGTGGTCAGATACTGGTCTTCGGATGGGCTACAGCACTTTCGTTCCGCTGTTCAGATTCCCACCAGTCAGCTATTCGTAGGGGATGAAGGGAACGCGGATTCTTGTTACCCACCAGGAGCCTTCTGCGCCGCTCTCCAGCAACGAGTCGTCCACTTTGATACCATGGAAGGCGACCCAGTTGCGCAGCCGGTCATGCATGAGCCGAAGTCCCACCGACCCTTTTTTCAGGGTGTCTTCTTTGGAGGCCATGTCCGCTCCGGATATGAGTAAACCATCCGGCTGGTGATTGGTACCCGAACCGTCAAATTTGTACTGTGATTCATAGACCGAATTGATGAGGATAATCTCTATGGTGTCCTCATTTTTTTCCACACGGCAACGGAGTTTTATGCGACCCTCATCGTCAGTACCGTACAGCAAGGCATTTTCATAGACCGGCTGGAGGGTAAAAGAAGGTATGGCGATGTCTTCAAGGTCGAGCCCGGTGGTATTTTCAAAGGAGTAATCCAGTTCAATTCCGCGATTGGTCGACTCCAGCGTAAGGTAGTCGTCAATCCAGTCCAGTTCCGACTGCAAATCCACATCAATTTCAAAGGACTGATCTACCAGCACGCGGATCACCTTGGCGAACCGGCCGATGTAATCCAGCGCTTCATCCGATGATTTACGCATCAGGGCCCGGATGGTAGTGAGTGCATTAAACACGTAGTGTGAAGTCAGTAACTGCGTCACCGCAACACGCTCCAACTTCCGTATTTTATCGGCCCGCTCAAAAGAGGCTACTTTTCGTTGCTGAATCCGTTGCTGCACAGTATAGGTAACGGTGATGCCCAAAAGCAGGAGTATGGTTCCCAGAAATGCCAGAAATGCCGGGGTTTGCCACCACAACGGCGACTTGAATATGTCCAAAGTAACCGGCGAAACGCTGTTTCCGGTGAGCAGATCCAGAAACCGAAACTCAAAGGAGCTGTTGCCTGCGGCCAGCTGTGCCAGGACCACAGTAGGTTGGGTAAGTTCTACCCACTCATCCGCGCTATTTTGCCGGAACTGGAGCATGTAACGGTCGGCATTCGGGTAGCCGGTATTGGAGAGTTCAACCCGGAGCTGACTGATATCGGCATCCAGCCGTGTGAGCGCATGCCGGCCCATTTCTATTTCATCAGCAAACAGTTGGCTCACCTGTACTACGGGTTGAAGGTTCAGGTTAAAGAGCGTTTCCAGCGGGAATTGAACAACACCGTCCCCGGTCGACATCCACACGTAGTCTCCGACCAATCGAATATCACGCAAGGTCTGTCCGAGGCTTACGGGTCGCAGCGGAATATCATAAAATGCGGTCTTATCATGATCCAGGCGCAGCAGATAAGCACCCATACTGCCGGCAACTCCGTACAGCGAGTCTGAGAGTTTGCGCACCAGGGTCCACGACTGATTGCGCAGGGGGTTGACAGCATGCAGGGTGTCGAGTACCATGGAATCTGTGTTCAGTCGTAGTAAACCATTGTTGGCGGTGGCGATAAGAAAGGAGGTGCTGTCAATGGCGATGAGGTCGTTGACGTTGATATCCCAGCTTATCAGATCCTGCTGTGCGTCCATCGATGCAACCAGCAGCCGGTTGGGTTGCCCCACAATGAGTCGGTCTGCGGCGGCAAATCCTACGGCCGTTGCACGGTTTGGCAGGGAGAAAACGATGCGATTGGTCTGCCGGTTGATAACAAAGCTGCCGTTTGGGGTGGCAATGGCAATCAGATTGTCCCGGTAATCCGCCTGTTTGACCGGTGGCTGGATGAAAATGTTAAATTCGGCACCGGTGTACTGTTGCAGCCATTGTCTGCTGCCCACATCGTACAGGTCGAATCCGTTGGAGCGTGCCAGGAAGAGGGTGCTTTCGTTCATCCATCGGGCGTATTCAACATTGGCATCGGTTAAGGTCTGCCAGCTATCGTTTCGATGATCATACAACCGGGTTTTGTTGAAACGACTGCTGATGATGCTGTATCGGCCATCAGCGCTTATATCGGCGAAGACCACCTGTTGCAAAGGCACGTTATCAGCGGTTTTTACATCCCGGAAACTGCGGAACCAGGGCTGAAATTTGAATATGCCGTCGTTCAGGGTGCTGACCCAGACAGCTCCCGAGGGATCCCGGGCTATACCGGTGAAAAACATATCTTCAAAGAAGGTTTCAACCCGGATTTCTCCCTGTGAATCCGCCGTAACAATTTTGAGTCCGTCGGCCTGGGTGGCAAGCCATAGTTCCTGATCCGTAACCCAGAGGTGTTGGGTTACCAATGAGGTGAGTCCCAGTGTTTCGTTGCTGTATACTACCTCCAGACCGGTATCGGTCATCCGTGCAAATCCGTTGCGGGTTATACCCCAGCCGTCATTTTCTGCGGCAGGTTTGCTGAAAACGGCATCCTCCAGCTGCAGGGGACGGACATTGTCAGGCGGGTCAAATACCCAGGTGCCATTGGTTCCACCCAGCAGCAGTCGCTCACCGGTTGGATACATAAAACCGATGCGGCGCGGACTGCCTCTGTCTGTCGGTAAAAGAATCTGATCCCAGTCTTCGGTACTGGGGTTAAAAATGAGCAACCGACCGTCGCTTGTTCCAATGAACAGCTTGTTTTCATATTCCAGGGCTGAAAGGGCGAAACTGCGCAGCTGCATGGAATCCGGCAGTACCAGTTCCCGGGTCTGCGACAGGTTTCGGGTATTGACCAGGGTGATGCTGTTGTCAAAGCTCATGACTACTTTCATCGAGTCGTTGACCATGACTGCGTGGATGACTTCCTTGCCGGCCAGCTGAGGCAGGCTCTGAAACTGAAAACCGTTATACCGATAAACCCCGATATTGGAGTACACCCAAAGGTTTCCGTTATCGCTTACACCGAGTCCGTAGGTAGTGGTAGCGGTAAGCCCGTCGGCATGTCCGAACCGCTGTATGCCCAGATCGGTTGGCCCGAACAGGGGGGAATCCGCCGCATTGCCCTTAACCGCAACGCCTGCCAGCAGCAGACCCAAGATCAATGCGAGGTGGCAGAAACGCCTGTTGAATGAACCCGGTCGCACGGTTATCAATGCTGGCTGAGTCTTTGGGTGACCTCTTTGACCCGTCTGCGGGCGATGGGGATCTTAATACCATTTCGCAGCACCAGCTGGGGCTGGGTTCCGCCGGCAACCCCGTCTACAAATTCACGGTTGACCAGGTACGACTTATGGCACCGCAGGAAGCGGTCGCTCTGCAGGGTTTCCTCCACGTCCTTGAGGGTCATGGAGGCGGTGATGCGGTCTTTTCCGGTGGTATGAAACCGACTGTAGTTGCTGTCGGCTTCCACAAAAACAAGATCGGTGTAATAAATCAGTTTGAGGGAATCAGTCTGGCGGATGGCGATGCGGTCGGGCAGGAAGCCCGCATCGATATCCAGTGATGCCATGAGTTCGGTTGCTTCACGGTTGGTTCGGGCCTGTTTTTCCTGTGAAATTCGCACAATGAGGTCCTCCAGCTCCGTATCACTGACGGGTTTGAGCAGGTAATCGGCTGCGTTAACCTTGATGGCCTTCAGGCTGTAATGAGCCATGGCCGACACAAAAACGACGATGGGATGGGGTTTAGGCAGGGCCTGCAATACGTCGAAGCCGGTTTTGCCTCCCAGCTCAACATCCAGAAAAACAAGGTCCGGTTTGCGGGTGCGAATGATGTTTACCGCGTCCGTATAGCCGTTAGCATAACCGATCAGTTCAAGTCGGTGGACGTGACGATGCAGCTGCTGGCTCAGATCATCCACGCAGTGCTGCTGATCGTCAACAATGACGCAGGTAAGTTTGTTCACAAATAAAGGTACTAGAGCAGAAAAGCCGGCAATCACACAACACAATTTGACGCCGGACAACACGGTTTAAAAATTTACTGCTACCATGACAGAAACGATGAAATCTACTCGAAAAATTGCATTCCTGAAACAGCTTTTTGTTTTTTTTAAAAGAAAACGGCGGTTGTGTCTGCTTTAAAACCGCGGATTTAGCCGGATGTTCCCGGGCTCCGGTTTGGTGCCGGCCATGAGGCCTGGCGACAGGCTTCCGGCTGCAAACCTGCTACGGTTGCCGGGTGTGGCAGGGTTTATTTGTTGGATGTGCGTCCCGGAGAGTTCAGGGTCGTAAAATAGCGGGGTAGATAGACCCATGGGAGGGGTTTTTCTATGGATCTGAGTTCAAGCCGCGCGACAGACATAAAAAAAGGGCGTATCCGGGATGGACAGACCCATGGGACGGGTTTTTTCTATGGATCTGAGTTCAGACCGCGCGGCGGACATAAAAAAGGGCGTATCCGGGATGGACAGACCCATGGGAGGGGTTTTTCATATGGATCTGATCCCATACCGCGCGGCGGACATAAAAAAAGGGCGTATCCGGGATGGATACGCCCTTTTTTGTGGAGAGCTCACATGTACTGCCGTACCCGGCAGCCACAGGTATTACTTGATCAGCGTCATCGCGCGCGACTCAACACGGGTGCCGGCAGTCAACCGGTACAGGTACAGCCCTGAGGAAAGTCCAGCACCGTCAAAGGAGGCCGCATGCTGTCCGGCGGGAAGGAAACCATTGACCAGGGTCGCGACCTTGCGACCGGTTACATCGTACACCTCCAGGGTCACCTCGACCGACTCCTGCAGGGTAAACGGAATGCGCGTAGTCGGGTTGAACGGATTCGGGTAGTTTTGGCCGAGCTCCACCCCGGTGGGCAATGCCAGCAAGGGCTCATCGTCAATACTGACCACCACCGACGGATCAAACACGACCACCAGCGCGGCTTCCAGCACATTGTCTGAATCAATCCGCTCGTTGACGGCCACCTCGGCGCCGGGCATGGAGAAACCCCAGACCGATCGCTGAAATCCAACCTGCTCATACATGGTCATCCACTGTAAATCGGGATTATACTGCAGGTTTCGGATGATTCCGTTCTGCGGGGTTTGGCGGATCAGGGCTGCCTCCTGCGCGTTGTCCAGATTCACATAACGGATACCAACATCGGCTACGTTAAAGAATACATGATTGTTTTCGGGGACCACCTTCATCTGGACGTCCCGGAATGCTGCATTCAGGTCCGCAAAACGTGCATACATATCGTTGCCGCGGGCCCAGTGCAGGTTGCAGCTGTCGAAGGCAGCATCGCACTTGTAGAAACCGTCCTCGAAGTGCATGTAGAAATAGGTGTTGTTCACCTCGTCATAGTCGAAGGAGGCAATCATGCGGGGACCATCGGTGGTGAACTCGTGCACCACGGTGCGGTCGCTGATATCGTTCAGGTTAATGGAACCGATGTATTCGTTACCTTCGTCATTGATCCACAGGTAGAGCAGTCGCCGACCGGTTTCGTCGATGCGGATGGTGTTCACAAAGCGGTTTGCCTGGGAATTCATGGGCATCCAGGCTACAAGCTCCCGGGCGGATCCATCCGGATACATGCGCGTGATCAGGTACGCGGTATTGGCAGCGGTCAGTTCGAGCTGGTACAGGTACCCTGTTTCACGGTCGAACACCATGGCTTCGGTCTTGTGGGCACCCGGGACGTGGGTCACGACGGAGTCAAAGCTGTACTCCAGCACGGTGTTGCCGCTGCTGAAGTTCATCAATCCGGCACCCAGGCTTATCAGGCTGTTGGTGTCTTCGAAGTAGGCCATGCTCTGGATATAGCCGTGGTTCGGGAGGGTGTGGGTGGTCACCTCCGGTGTTTCCCCCAGGCTGATTTCAAAGAGTTCGTTCAGATGGGGAAATGTGCGAAATGCTACAAAAAGCCGGTTCCGGTCGTGATCGTAGTGCATTTTGGCTACCGTGAATTCGCCGGCCTGCGAGAAGGTACTGGCCTGGATGATGAATTCACGCTGCTCCGGGTCGGACACATTGGAGCGGAAAAAGCGACCGTTGTCATAGAAGTAAACGTCACCGTTCGCTGTGTTGATATCCATACCGGATACCCGAGCCTGCGCAAACCTCAGCGTGTCTGTAACTCCGGTGGCATGCGCGTAGCGGATGATGTCGCCGCTGTTATTTCCGTAGCGCGCATACAGCACCAGGTTGTCATGATCCAGAATCAATTCGCTGGGTTCTTCTGGTCGGGTATGAATCCGCGTGTTGACGGAATCGTCGATTCCGATGTAGTACAACCCGTCGATACCCAGGGGTACATTGCGTTGATAATAAAAGAAATGCTCGCCCTGCTCATCGGCCACCATGATGCGGGTGCCGTTAAAATAGCTGAATCCACCCGGCGTGTTGGCAAACTCAACGGGCGTTTTGTTTTCAAAATTTCGGTCGATGAAATAAAAACCGGTAAATCCATCCAGCTTGAAAAATCGCTGGCTTGCGGGCAGGTACTGAAAATGGTGATGTATGCCCAGATACCGGCCAATGGTATCGGTGGCGGCCCCGCCAAGAGGTCGGATGTGCAGCTGGGTGTGAAGTCCCGGTGAACTGACGGGGTGACTGGTCAGTACGAGGGTGTCTTTTTGCGCTTCCTCGCTGGCTATCGGCCAGCCGGGACTCTGTGCGAATACGGTCGTAAACGACGTGGTAATCAGTACTGCAATAAGCAGCAGCATGCGGGAAAATTCCGTGCTGTCGGGGTAGGAGTGGTCGTGCATAATCTTGGTTCCAGGTTCGGATTCGTGTTAAAACAAATGCGAAACATAGAACGGAAACGCCCGAGAAGCGGAGTAACGACAGCCGGTTCTTAGTTTAAGGTGCCGACCATTGAGTAAACGGTAAAACCGTGGGGGCGCCAGCCCGCAATGCGAGCTGGTTGATGGGGATGGCGTTGGCTGAGTCGGTCCGGCCCGGGAATTGGCTTAGCCGGGTAATTCGAGGCGTATCCGGGCCGGGAATTGGCTTAGCCTTGTATTCCGACCCGCCTCCCCATTTACTGAAACGCAAACCAGGTGAGTGATGCGCCGCCGAACTCCAGCGCCGTGCTAAAATGCGTGCCTCCCGGCACCTCAATAAACGTAAGATTCGTCGACCCGGCGTCAATCAGATTTTGAACGGCTTCCCGGGTGGGTTCAACCGGGATGATTTCATCGGCATCACCGTGGTAGATGCGAAGGGGTATGGTAGCGGCCACCTCGTGCAGACTGTTTTCAGCAAGCCGGGCTTTCAGTGCCTGCTCTCCATCGCCCCGCATGGCCTGCAGAAACTCCCCGGTGAATAAGGCCTCGATGGTACCGGTAAGCCGGGCGGTAATCTGATCAAAACTCAGGGTGCCGCCAAACAGATTTTCGGCCGTGATACGGGTAGCGTAGGGTTCCTGAAAAATGTCGGACAGGTCGCGATCCGGAAAGTAGGTTTGCAGGTAGGAGGTCAGCAGAAAGGTGATATGTGCCGAGCCGGCAATGCTTTCCTCGTTGATCAGATGGGAGGCAAGGGCGTTCAGGTCGTATGCGCCGCCGCCCGATGCTGCGGCCACCAGGTTAAACGGAAGGGTTTCGCCTTGTTGAAGGGCTTTCAGTATTGCCATGACCGTACTGCCGCCCTGGGAATAGCCGCTCAGAAACAGCCTTCCGGAGGCAATGATTTCCTCACGATCCAGGAGTTCGTCAACGGCTTTGAGCAGGTCGATGCTCAGCCGCGCGTCGGAATCGGTGATGAAAAACGGGTGGCGGCTGCCGGAAGTGGCTCCGTACCCGATCAGGTCGGGCATAACCACGATGTACCCGAAGGAGCTGATGACCGGGGCGAGGTAAATCCAGCCGGCGTTACTGCCCGACTGCATGGGGTTGAACAGGGAGGGGGCTTCGCTTTGGATGAAGGTAGTACCGCGGTGCAGGCTGAGTACCGAGGGGGTTGCCCGACGGGGAATCACGACGAGTCCGCTGGCCTGGATTTCATTACCCTGCGGATCGGTGGTGTTATAAACCACCCTCCAGCTGTCAACCGTACTGCTGAGCAGGTTGGTAAGCTGAGGCTGATCGGCAAATTCCGTCCGCAGATCGGTGGGGGTCAGGGTACCGGTAGGCTCTGCGTCTACCAGGTACTCATAAGCAGGGGCTGCGGGGTCATTACTGCTGCAGGAAAGGATGAACAGGCTGAGCAGAACCGGTAGAACATAGCGGAGGCGTAACATGGCGTTCGTGTGTGAATCCTGGGTTGGGGCTGGGTAGACAACCAAGTATAGCAAAAATTCAAGGCGAATCCGCGCTCCTGCACGAATCCGCCTTTGCGTTTGAGTTGGAACTATTTGATCAGCGACATCTTCCGGGTTTCCGAAAAACCGCCACCTTCCAGCCGGTAGAGGTATACACCACTGGACAGACCCGCACCATCAAAGCGCACCTCGTGCTCTCCGGCCGAACGCATCCCTTCCTCCAGTACCCGAACCAGCCTTCCGGTAACATCGTACACGGCCAGGCGCACCTCCGAAGCAGCATCCAGCCGGTAGCGGATGGAAGTCGCCGGGTTGAACGGATTCGGATAATTCGGGTCGAGGGAAACCCGGTTCGGAGTGGCTGCCAGAGCCTCATCCACACTCACGGTCAGCGGGTTGGTGATGATGAAATCCATGCCGTGGATTTCACGCCCTGTGAAGAAAGCTTCTGAAAAAACATCCTCTCCTGCCCCGGGCGACCGATAGCGCAGCGTGGGTTCTCCGCTGAAGGGAACGGACGACCAGACCAGCAGGTCCATCCTGCCGTTGTACTGGAACCCGTGCTTGGTCGCAAAACTGTTGTAATACGTGCCTTCATCCGAACCATCCGTCTTCACGTAGGCAATCCCGCGGTCGTTGTCTTCAAAATACAGGGTTTCGTTGTTGGGATTAAACGCCAGGCTCGAGCCGAATATCCGGTCTCCTGCATCCAATACAACCTGACACTCCTCACCGGCGGCACAGGTATAGATCCCGTCTTCAATCATGTTCAGAAAAATGATGTCGTTTTCGAAATCGGCATCGAAAGAGAGGATTCGTCCGAAGGGAAAGTCAGCCGCATCTACCGTTACACGTGCGCTCAGGGCCTCATCCCGGGAAGCATCCAGATCGTAAGCCCAGATACTCTCCTGGTCAAATTCCTCGCCCCGACCCATAATCAACAGGCGGTTATTTAGCGTATCCAGTTTTATTTCTTTTTGTTCGAGCGGGAACTGATGCAGAATTTCCCGGTTGGTTCCGTCGATGTCCATTTTGAACAACACGGTCATCGACTCCTGAACGAAAAAGCGGTCGATGCCATACACCGTGCCGGTTGATGGGTCAACGGCTACATCCACGATGTCACGAAGACTGTGGTTGTGTGTCAACTCCGTTTCAAAATCATAGCCGCGCAGAAAGGCAAATCCTCCTGCACCGTAGCCACCGTCTGAAAAAACCAGCTCGTTTCGGCCGGCATGATAGTGCAGCTGCTCCAGCTCTCTGCTGAGCGGAATGCTGAAATTGATTTCACTATCGAGGTCGTTGAGTGGAATTTCATAGACGATGTTTTTGGAGAAGCCGCTCAGTGCGCTGACGTAGACAATTTGTTCCTGGCTGTTCATGCTCATGGAAAGTAACGTTTGTGTTCCAAATCCCATGAATAAAACCTGCTCGGGTTCGGCTTCCGGATCTGACAGGTCGTAGCGGAAAAGTTCATCGGAGTAAACCATGTAGAGCTCATTGCGCTCGGTATCCAGATGAAATCCCGTGGTTGAGCTGTTGTAGGGCACCAGTACCGAGCGCTCATCCCGATCCATGTGGTGCTTCACGATGCCGGTGCCGTTGATGGCATAGTATACGGCGTTGGAGTCCGGGTGAAAGGCCATGAACCGGGCAATTCCGCTGTCCAGTTGCTGCGACTCCCCCCGGATGCCGTCGAAATAAAAAATACCCCGGGTTGAAGAGGTGGCACCGATACGGGCATAGAAATATCGGTCGTTAGCGGGGTCGTAATCCACGGAATATACCAGGTTGCGGGCCAGTTTTACGGGTGTGTACCGGGTAAAATCGGAGGATAGGCGTAACATGCGGCTGCCCTGGTTGTCGGAGATGAGGTATTCATCGGATTCCGGCAGATAGCGCAGCGCCAGGATGTTACCGAAGTACATGCCAAGGGTATCGGTTTCTTCTCCGTTGAGATTGGATCGCAGGATACTGCGTTCAACCCGGATACCGGTCTCGAATTCATCGATATAAACGATGGTATTTTCGGGCAGATCAGGCAGGGGTTGCTGCTGCGCTGTCAGGATGGAAGGGTTTAGCAGGTACAGGCCGAGGCACACAAAAATTATGGACGTAGTTGGGCGACCAAACATGATTAGGATAGATGGTTTGTTATCGAATTGTCCCGGGCATAAATTGATCAGCCTGACTGGTGTGTCAATATGCCATAATCACGTTTTGTGAACATGGTGATGTGTGATCAGTCAGGGCCGGCCGTTGCCGGGGTGTACTAACCGTGTTAGCGCAATTATTCGCCGAACCCTGACACATGTGCCAAAAAAAAGCCCGTGACGTGAATCACGGGCTTAAAATTTGGGTGCCGTAGTACCGGCAACCTAAGTATGTAAGGCGCCACCGGAACCGCCAACTATCGATGTGCTCGCATCAACGACTCCCTCAGGAGGTAGTCAGATTACGTGAGCAAGCGGAAGTCAGCGTATATCCCTGCGGCAACAGCCAGCATGCATCAGGAAGCGATGGCGTTGGTGACTTCTTCGGCGGCCTCTTTGAGAAGCACGGCAGATACCACGTTCAGACCGCTGTTGTCAATGATGACCTTGGCTTCTTCCGCATTGGTTCCCTGAAGTCGCACAATAATCGGCACATTTTTGACTTTTTCAGCAATCTCAGGATCCGCTACGGCCTGTACAATACCGTTGGCTACACGGTCGCACCGTACAATTCCACCAAAGATGTTGATCAGAATGGCTTTAACGGCCGGATCTTTCAGAATGATTTTGAACCCGTTTTTCACAGTTTCCACATTCGCTCCCCCGCCTACATCCAGGAAGTTGGCCGGCTGACCGCCGGCCAGTTTGATAATGTCCATGGTGGCCATGGCCAGACCGGCACCGTTGACCATACAGCCCACGTTACCATCCAGCTTGATGTAGTTCAGGTTGTACTTTCCGGCCTCCAGCTCAAATTCATTTTCCTCGCTCTCATCGCGCAGCGCAGCCAGCTCCGGATGACGGTACAGCGCGTTTTCATCGAAGTTGATTTTGGCATCCAGGGCTATTACATCGCCGGAGGGAGTCTGTACGAGGGGATTGATTTCGAAAATGCTGGCATCGGTGGCGTCAAAGGCTTTGTACAGGGAGATAATCAGCTTGACCGCCTGTTTGAACGCGTTGCCTTCCAGTCCCAGCGCGAAGGCGAGTCGACGCGCCTGGCTCGGGTGAATGGGGTGACCGGGTACTACCCACTCCTTGACAATTTTCTCAGGAGTTTCTTCGGCTACTTTCTCAATTTCAACGCCACCCTCGGTGGAAACCATGATCACGTTTTTGGAGGTAGCACGATCCAGGGTAATGCCCAGGTAGAATTCTTTGTCGATGTCAACACCATCGGTGACATACAGTCGCTGCACGAGTTTGCCTTCCTCGCCGGTCTGGATGGTAACCAGAACGTCATTGAGCAGGGATTCGGCTGCGGCTTTTACTTCCTCAACGGTCTTGGCCAGAATAACACCCTTGGCGTTGTTTTTCTTGGTACGACCTTTACCCCGTCCGCCGGCATGAATCTGTGCCTTGACTACAAAAAGGCTGGCGCCGTTTGCTTTCAGTTTTTCGGCAGCGGCAACGGCTTCATCCACCGTAAATACAGCGATGCCATCGGGAACGGCAACACCATGCTGCTTGAGGATTTCCTTGGCCTGATACTCATGAATGTTCATAAAACGTGTGACTTAATGATGTTGAATAAAAAAAAGACGGGATTTACGGGTGATGACGCGGCTGGAAGCGCATTTCCGCCACCCTGTAATAAGTTCGGCTAAAGGTACTCTTTTTTTTTGAAAAATGGCGGGGCGATGTTAGCGTTGACGCCGGCGATGGGCAATTACCGCAATGATAAAGGCAACGGTGAGTCCGCCAATGAAACCACCCCAGTACCCGAACGATTTCCTGTCAACGGCTACCTGCCGGTTCTCGCGCGACTGATACCTGCCGGGGACTGCAGCAAGCCGGGCTTCGGCTGAAGATGGCGCCCGACTCGTCAGATAGTCTGTTACCGCCTGCCAAACCTTATACTCCCGACCGTCACGCATCAAAATACGGTCTTCCAGAGAGGTGATGGGCTGTCCGTTCTCGTCTTTGAGCTCAATGGCCAGTGCCGGAACCACCTCGCCCACCATCGGCAGAAATTGTGCGATGTAATAATCGGATACCACGTGGTACAGGGTATCGTCGGTACGGGGCAGTTCGATGAAATCATCATTGAGTCTGGCCGGCATCACGGTACGTCCATCGCCCCGGTAGAGCCACGCCTGCTGAATAGCCCGACCGCTGGGTACCGGAGTGCCTGCAAACGGGATGGTCAGCCAAAGTGAGCGTTGGGGTGCGTACGACCAGCGCATGCCGGAGGTCTGCAGGAAGTAGGTGTCGCCCATGAGCTGGGAGAGCAGGATGCTGACCTCGGCGGTACGACGAAGCTCGGTGCCGGTGAGCCAGGCCGTGACCATGGGATAACCGGGCCTGCCATCAACCCCGCTGCCCAGTCCTATGGTTTTGGCGGCATCGTAAAAACTGATTGTCCCCTGATTATCGAGGGTACGCGCTGGCTCGAGGTTGCCCCGGATGACACCGCTGGCCTGAAAGGCTACATCCACCGGAATACCGCTGATTTTGGCTCCCTGGTAGAACATGGCATCCGCCACCAGATTACCCATGGCCGTTTCACTCAGCCGGGGGTTTCGGCTTACGGGGAAAGCACTGCTGGCAATGGGCTGCCGGTAGCTGCTGATGGCATCGGCGGTCATGTCGGCCAGGAGGCTGTCCAGCTGCGATTCATACCGTGCCAGTCGGCGGGTGATATCCGGATGTTCGGGAACATCATCGTTCAACGGAATCAGATAGGGACGGTCGGTTACCGAGGGGTGATTGCGCATAACAACCCGACCGTTTTCATAGCGAAGCTCCAGTTTGCCAAGGTATTGGTACTCGGTGCCGGTTTGAACGATGAGGGTGCTTCCTACCCGCAGTGGTACCGACAGTACGGTGTGGGTATGCCCGCCGATGATCACATCGATGCCCGGAACAGCAGCGGCCAGCTCCCGGTCTTCGTCTTCACCGGCGTGGGACAGCAGTACTACCACGTGTGCGCCCTGCCCGCGCAGCGATGCTACCATTTCGTGAGCGGTTTCATGCTGGTCTGCGAAGGTAATGGGTTCCGCGCCCGGTGCCACGGAGTCGGCGTGGCGACCCATAAGTCCGAAGAACCCGATGCGAAGTCCGTTGTCCAGCTCCCGGATCCAGGTGTTTTGCAGCCCAGTTTCACCCAGGGGATGTTCCTGCGGAATGACCGTGTTGGAGGCCAGCACCGGCAGTTGGGATGCCGCCTGCGGATAACCGAGCCGGAGGAGGTATGCAGCCAGTTCCTCCGGACCGTAGTCGAATTCGTGATTGCCCAGAGTTACGGCGTCGTAGCCAGCTGCCAGCATGAGGTCCAGCTCCGGGGAGGCTCCATCCAGCACCAGCCAGCTGAAAATCGATCCGCTGATGAAGTCGCCGGCCGAAACCACGAGCACCTCTTCGTTGGCCGCTCCTTTTTCAGTGCGGATTCGTTCGATGACGGTCGCCGCGCGGGCAATGCCGCCGGTGGTCTTGCTCCCGGGCCGACCCCACTCCGAAACCGGGGCCGGTACCAGGGCGGCATGTTCATCGTTGGAATGCAGTATGGTGAAATTGCCGGATACGGATGCCGGCGATGCGGACTGCGTAACCATAGCGACGGGCTCCGTCGACCGGTCGGGGGGCGATGTGGCCTGCCGGGCGATGAGCATCAACGGTGCGGCAAGCAACAGGACGGTAGCTGCGGTTTGTAACATGGATGAAAGCTTGAGTTCATGACGAAGCAAATATCGGCTAAAGGTACCGAATCCCGATTAGAAATTGAGCAGGCATCTGAAGCCGCCGGACAGATTGTCGCAACGCGCCGCTCCGGGTTAAACGGGCTTCCGATGCCGCCGGACTGCCGGAAAACCGGATTCGGCGCCGGAAAAACCCCGGTACCCTCCAATCTTACCCGTTTCGGTCCCGGCAGGCAACCACCGCTGTTTATTGCCGGCTGCTCCAATCCGCATTGTACCAGTCAGGATTGCTCATCAGCTCGGGTGCGTCCAGCTTCATGACCTCGCGGATCATACTGATTGCCGCGGCCCGGGCCACATCGCGGATCAGCGGCCGGGGGGTGGCATCCCCAACCTCGTAGGTCACACCGTTGTTAAAAAACGTATGGTACATGAAATTCTTGGACACGGGCGAAACCACGCCCGACGGCTCCTCACGGATTTCATAGTCGGGAAGGATGGCGTTGATGCCGGCCAGCCAGCGGTCCGTCAGGCCGGGCAGGTTGGTGGGAATGTCTTTGTTCGAGGTGTAGTAAACATCGTAGATGGTACTATGGAAATCCAGGCTGTAGAGCATGAAAACCCCGCGTTCCTGATAGCCGATCAGATCATCGGCCACGGCGCGCGTCTCGGGCTGGTTGAATGCCTTCCAGTCCCGGTTCAGGTCTACCCCGCCGAAATTATGGCGCCAATGTCCGCCGTCTACCCCGTCCGGATTGATCAACGGATACACAATCATCTGGTAACGCGAGCGAAACGCCATGGCTTCGGGCTCGTCGCTGGTAAAGGTATTCACAAAAGTTTCCATCGCCATAGCACCGGGAATCTCCGGCGGATGCTGCCGGCCCATGACTACAATAACCGGAGCATCGGGATTACCCGTAGCATTGACAACCAGCTTGATGAGGTCGCGGCCCCGGTGCGATTGCCCGATGACCGATTGCTCCACGAAGGGCAGGGTGGTCAGTGAATCAGCCCATGCATAGACGTCCTCGCTGGTGATATGCTCCTGAGCCGACACGTAGATCGGTTCCGGGGTCACATCCAGTGTCAGCAGGGCCGTACCCGCCTCCCGGTCATGCACAAATTCCGTAGTGTCCAGCGCGGTCCAGTGAATGCGGTCGGTACTGAGCTTGGGGATATAGCGATGGTAGCCGTTTTCGTAGGCCAGCTCCAGACGAATGGTCTGCGGGGTGTCACTCCATAGTTTAAAAGAGTACCAGGAGCTCCAGTTTATAGGGGCATTTTCCGGCGCGATGGTAACCCGGTACAGATTGTCTTCCACCCGGTAGAAATCGTTCATTCGGCTGGCCACGAACTCATTGCTGGCCCAGACGCCGGTTTCAGCGATGCCGATGGTGCGCAGATGATGGGGGTCCAGGGGTTTCGTTTCCGTAGTCCTGCCCGGCGGATCATAGGCAATTATACCGGATTCGGAGCTTTTACAGGCCTGGACCAGCAGGAGGAGGCCGATGAAATAAAGAAGTTTCGATAGTGACAAATTTTTCATAGTTTAAAGAGGCTGGACTATTTCGGATTTCAGTAAATTTGGTGTGCAGGTGTGCAGGTGTGCAGGTGTGCAGGTGTGCAGGTGTGCAGCAGTTCAGTATGTTGAGAGAATTCAGATTGCCGCCTGAAAACCACCGTTAATTCGTATTCGTTTTACCATGCAACAGATCGACTGCCGGAATCGGAGGGGATTTCGGTACAGGTGCCGATGATTTTCAGGGGTGCCGATGATAACCTTGGCAAAATGCGACTTTTTAGCCAATATTTCGTGTCTTTTATGATATTTTGCAATCACAATCGGTCAGCCGCTACCTGGCCTCTACATTGTTCCGGCAACCCAGGCACCCGGCGGAATAGCACCAAAATCCGTCAGAGGGCCTTCAAATTCATATTTTCAACCACCGCAATCTAAATCAAGGAGTTCCACTGCTGTGCTTCCCCTGTTTATCGGACCCGATTCATACGCTTCGATGCGTAGCGGGCATGGTATTCATTCTGGCGCTGCCGGTAGTTCTGTACGCAAGCACCGAGGAGGAACAACCCCGGGTATGGCATGTTTTTTTCGAGGGAAACGAGGTGTACACCGATATTGTGCTGCAGGAAGTGGTAGCCAACGAACCCCCCGGCACCCTCGTCCGACTCCAGTTCTGGCGCAAGCGGGGCCAGATTTACAGTGAAGCGGAAGTCCGCCGGGATGTTATCCGCCTGGAGCGTTTTTATCAACGCCGTGGTTTTCCGGATGTTGAGGTTGACTGGGAAGTGACCACCGGCGAACGAAGCTGGCAACGGCATATCACATTTCACATCAATGCGGGCAAGCCCATACGGATAACCTCTTTCACCCACAGCTTCGCCGAGACTACAACCAACATCCCTGAAATTGAGGATTCCCATGAATTCAGGCAGCTGCTTGAGCGTACACTGTTCCGGGAGGGCGCCCGACTCCGCGTAGTACGTGCGTCCGATCTGGAAGGAAACGTGGTACGCATGCTACAGAATATGGGCCATGCCTACGCCAGGGCAGAAGTCAAAAGCAACGTAGATTCCCTGGAATATACCGCCTCGGTGGAGCTGGCCATTGATCCCGGTCCGGTGACCTACTTTGGCGACCTGAATGTACGCGGACAGGAATCGGTAAGCGATGCACTGGTGCGAAGAGAAACGGGAATCAGCTCCGGCGATCGCTATACCCATCGGGCTATCGGCCGGGCCCAGCAGGAGATCTTTTCCCATCATCTGTTCCGATTTGTGACTATTTCCATCCCGGAACAGCCGCGCGACAGCCTGGTAGACCTGGACATCCGTGTACGGGAATACCCCCTTCGTACCCTGCAGGCACGGGCGGGATTCATCACCGAAGAATACCTGCGTGGAACGGTCTCCTGGCAGCATCGCAATCCCTTCGGTAACGGCCACAGCTTCACCACAACGGCCCGGGCCTCCTTTATTGAGCAGCGCTTCAGCATGGATTACCTCGTGCCCTACGTCTTCAACACCTACAGCGGATTCATCTTCTCTCCGTTTGTCCAGCGCACCAATGAGTCGAACTACCTGCTTTACAGCATTGGAGCCACCAACAGTTTCATCTACCAATACAGACAGGAACTGGCCGGAACAATCTCCTACGAGTTCACTTTCAACGAGGAGTTTCTGCGCGATATCACCTTCACCTCGCGCGATTCATCCCAGTTTTTTAACCAGTCGGTTGTGCGATTCTCCGGCTATTACAACGAGTCGACCATCCAACGGGGCGAGGGCTGGGCAGTCCGCCCGTTTTTCGAGATATCCGGTTTTCTGAATACCGGAACCTACCAGTACCGAAGGGCTTCGCTGGACGTGCGCCGGTTTCTGGACGTGACGTCTACCACCCAGCTGGGATTCCGGGGCAATGCCGGGGTTCTGTATACAAAATCGCTGGACGAGATCCCCTCCAGCATCCGGTACTACCTCGGCGGGAACAGCACGGTGCGCGGCTGGAGCCGCAATGATCTGGGTCCGAAACGGGCCTCCTTCGATGGGGATGGCGATTTTCGCGGCTATCTGCCCGAGGGGGGACGTGCCAGCCTGCTGGTAAACGCTGAAATCAGGCAGCGTGTGCCCTTTATACATCGCGATTTCGGTATTACACTTTTTGGCGATACGGGACAGGTATGGCGCGATCGCAGCGCGGTAGAACTCAGTGAACTCCAGTTTGGTGTGGGCGGAGGCATCTGGTTTCAGTCGCCGGTGGGACCGGTGCGACTGGATGCAGGCTATAAAGTAAATCCGACCGATGAAGATCTGAACGTGTATAATGGTCAGGATTTTGGCGGGCCCCTGAACCGATGGGGTTTTCATTTCAGCATCGGACATTCGTTTTGAGTAAAGATCCGCAAACATATCACGAGGAGAACCCTGCCGGCGAAGCGCCTTCAGGACCGCGACACCGGCGCTGGCCGTGGATTGCGGCCGGATTGCTGCTGGTGCTGGGTTCGCTGCTGCTATGGGCCGTACAGTCTGACCTCGTGCTGGACAGGATCCGCGGGGAGGTTGAACGCATTGCCAATGAGCAACTCAACGGAACGTTGAAGGTGGAGTCGTTGACCGGAAACCTGTTTCATACCCTGACACTCACCGGAATATCGGTGCTGGAAGATGACGGTACGCCGTTGTTCAACACCGACACCCTGCACGTCCGTTACCGGCTGCTCCCCCTGTTTCAAGGTCGCGTTGCGATTGACGAATTCCGGCTGCATGCACCCGATGTGCACCTGCGACAAACCGGGTCCGACAGCTGGAATGTGCTGGATTTGCTTCCGCAGTCGGCTGATACCACCTCCACCGCACCCGATTTGCAGGTAGCTCTGGACCATATCCGAATCAACGACGGAGCGGTGCGTGTGGTGGCTCCCGTCCTGCTGCCCGATAACGAAATATCGGTGGACTCGCTCATGCTGGATGCTTCGTTTGCCTTGCTGGAGGATGGTTTTTCTGCCCGGCTCCGTGGCCTGGACCTCAACATCCGTGAAGGACGACTCCCCGGGCCGATTGCCGTACACCTGGCTGGCGCGGCCGAAGACAACCGCTATACGTTAGACCGTCTCACTGTAGCGACGGGCCGCTCGCTGCTGCAGGCCTCGGCCCGGTACGTGGCCGCTGACCCGGCCGCCGATTCAACCATGGACCCGGCCATAGACCCGGTCGCTGACCCGGCCGCCGGGGATGCTTTCGCGGCCGGGGACGTCCGGGCCGAAGCAGACGCAGGACCGCTTTCCTGGCGGGATGTGCAGTCCTACACGGAAGACCCCTTCTTCGTGCAGGATGTGGAAATCGGGCTGGAAATCACCGGATCCCTGAGCGACCTCCGGGCCCGACTCGATCTCAACGCCGTTGGTATAGACGGGTTTCAGATCGCAGCACGCGCCAGCCTCGCCGATACCCTGCGCCTTACCGAATTCAATCTGGAGGCCGCCCGACTGGACGCTCCGCGCTTCACCGGCCAGGCTGCATCCCCCATCCTCAGCGGACTCCGACTGGAATTCCGCGGTGAGGCACTTCCGTCCAGCCTCCACGCTTCCACAGGAGAGGCCACCCTTCGCCTGGACAGCCTGCGCTTTGAAGACTACAGACTGGATGCCGTTGCCCTGGAAGCCGGGCTCCGTGCAGGAGATGCATCCGCCGACCTGAGCGCCTCGCTTGAAGGAGAATGGATTCGCGCGCAAGCCACAGCCGGTCAGGTCTTTGCCAGCGACCCTGCGTGGCAGCTGGACATTACAACCAGTTCTCTGGATGCAGCCCGCTGGCTGGCTGACGATGCGCTGGCGTACACCGGCACGCTTGAACTGGACGCACGCGGTACCGGCTGGGAGCCGGGCGACACACCGTGGCAGGCAGAACTTCGGGCGACCGACATCATGGTCGGTGCCCAACCCATCGACTCCGTCCGTGTCAATCTTCGGGCCTCCTCCGAAGAACTGGAACTGGTGAGTCGTACCTCGGTGAATCAATCGGTTCTGAATGTCAACGTCGCGGCCCGGCAATGGAATTCAGCAGAGCGACCAGGGTACAGTTTTCTGGTGGAAACCAGCGGCTTTGACCTGAGTGACCTCACCGGATATGACAATTTTCCAACCTCCATCAACCTGCTCGCACTCGGAACCGGATCGGGCATCCGGCCGGAAACCATGCAGGTGACCTCATCCCTGGAAATTGATTCCAGCAGCATCAACACCGCCCGCATCGACCGCTTTCAGGCCAACCTTCGGCTGCAGGATGAAATCGTCTACCTCACCGACACCTTCCTGCAAAGTAGTTTTGCCACCGGTCAGCTGAATGTGCGCCGGCATATCAATGACATTTTCAGCCCGGATAACCGGGTCGATTTCAACCTGGAAGTCGGCGAACTGAACCCCCTCGCTCCGCTGGCCGGATTGAGTCGGCTTGAAGCTTCCGGCCGGGCAACGGGAACCCTCATGCCCGATGCCGATGGGGTTCAGGTAGTAGATGCCACCCTCCGGCTGCGGAATCTGCGGGCCGACAGCCTGCAGGCAGGTCGCGTTGAAGGTCGCGCCGGACTTCGTCTTTCCCCGGAATCCACCTATGAAATGGACCTGCGGTTCTCCGACGTGGCCACAACCGGATACCACCTTGATACCGTGCTGCTGGCTACGAATGGTACTGCCGTTGACGGACAACTTGACGGATCCTGCCGCATCGTGGTTGATTTTACCGAAAACACCCGGTTCGTAACCCGGGCCGACTACCGGGGAGGCAAGGTTGAAGAGGAGTTGGATTTGTACATCCAAACCTATCAGTTTCAACTCAGTGATGATCGTTACCAGTACAATCTGGAGCAACCGTTTGTCACAACTGTTCGCGAAGGCCTCCTGCAGATGGAGCCCCTGATACTGACGGGTCGTGACAGCCGGGCCCGACTCTCCCTGGAGGTCGACCAGTACGCGGCTTCGGGCTTTACCGGAAGCGTTGAAGCCAGTGAAATCAATCTGGCCATTTTGCAGCGGATTGCCATGGATGAGGCGCTTTTTGATGGCATGATGGAGGGTTATCTTCGCTTTGATGCCGACCTGGATGCCTACCGCTACGATGTGGAGTCGGGTTTTGATATTACCGATGTTCGTAAAGACAGCCTGGTGCTGGATCGGGTTGAAGGTGATTTCCGGCTTCGTGATGGTCGGATGAAGGCGGTCGTGAGCACAACAGAGGGTGGATTGTTGCTGGCCGCCCTGGAGCTGGATGTTCCTTTTGAACCCGGCGATCATCAGAATCACACAGAGGCTTTTTTCGACGGGTCTGTATACGGCAGGCTGGAAACCCGGTCCATCAATCTGGAGCAGGAACCGGCGCTGGCCGAACTTCTCGGATTGCAGGGTGTGACCGGTGAAGTGGCCCTGGCCGGCAATGCTTCCGGCACGGCGGGTGAGCCGCAGCTGGAGCTGGGTTTGCGCATGAACAACGCCCGGGTCTCCGGCGTAGCCATCGACTCGCTCTCATTGGCTGCCGCGTATCTGCACGAGGATGCCCGGTTCACCCTGGAATCAAGCGTAACATCGGGCGGACAAACCGCGGCCGAGGTCAGCGGTTACATCCCCTTTCAGATTGATATGCGCACCTTTGAAGTAAGCCTGCCTGATCAGGAAAACCCCATCGCCGTTACCGTACAATCCGACGCCTTTGACATCGCTGCATTCAATCAGTTCGCTGATCCCGCCCTGACCCGCAATATAACGGGCTTAATTGACGCCGATCTTCGTATTGGCGGAACCTTCACCGAGCCGCAGCTGGAAGGTGAGCTGGCACTGGACAAGGCCTCCGTTTTTCTGACCCCCAACAACATCACAATACGTGATGTTTCGGCCCGTCTGGGCTTTACCCCCGATGCCATCACCATCGAACAACTCACCGCAACCAGTTCGGGTACAATCGAAGGTTCCGGTCGGGTTCGTCTGGACGGATTTGTGCCCCGGGAAGCCGAGTTATCGTTGAATGCGCGCAGTTTCAGAGCCTACAACACCCGCGATATCCAGGCTTTTCTCTCCATGGACATTTCCCTCTCCGGGGCGGTAACCAACCCGGTGCTCAACGGTAATCTCCGGCTTGAGCGGGGTTATTTCTACATGGACAACTTCGGGGAGCGCAGTGTGGAAGATGTGCAATTGGAGGAGGAGGAAGAACCGTCTATGCTGGCAGAGCTCGACCTGTGGAATAACCTGGAGATGGAAGTCAATTTTGTGACCGACCGCAACTTCTTTGTGCGTAATCGTTCTATGCCGGAGGTTGAGCTGGAATTGCAGGGGGAACTGGATGTGGTAAAACCTCCCGGCGAAGAGGTACAGGTATTTGGTACGATGGGCGCGAGGCAAGGGTATGTAACCCAGCTGGGCAAGCGATTCGACCTGGAAGAGGCCGAGGTTCAGTTCAGCGGTACACCTGAAAATCCGGCGCTGCAGGTGCGAACCCTGTATGAATTGCGGCAACCCTCAGACGTACGCATCTGGTATGTCATTGGCGGGACGGTGGATGAGCCCACATTCACCTACGAGAGTGATCCGGAGATGGAAACCGGGGATATTATCAGCTACACGCTTTTCGGCAGACCCTTGAACGCCCTGGCAGGCTGGCAGCAGTCGGTCGCCGGTCGGTCAGAGGGAGGGGTGGGCGATGCCGCCGTTGATATTCTGCTCGACCGTGTGGAACAACTGGCCGCCCAGGCGCTGGGCATTGACGTGCTGACCATCGATAACTCCCGTACGGCCGGACAGTCCGGCACCACCATCAAGGCCGGGAAGTACATTTCAGACCGCATGTTCGTAGCGCTGATTCAGGAACTGGGCACGGATATCAGCAGTCAGGTGCTGCTGGAGTATCAGATACGCCGCAATCTGGACGTGATTATTACCGGAAGCGATAATAACCGGAACGGCCTGGAGATTCAGTGGGAGCTGGACTATTGACCGATGTGGGCTTCACACTGTTTTACGTGCAGGTTGACCGGACACTAACCGGATAACAACGGACCCACCGTTCGATTATAAACCGTACGGCTGCGCGTGGGGACCGGCATGGTGTCAACAGGCCAATGTAGTCACGGATAGCTCCGCCTCTTGTGAGCAGCGGGTTGATGTTGAAAGCTTCGTATACCGCGCCACATGGGGCCCGCCGTTAGCTATCGTCGCGGGTTACTGTGCAGCGACGTGCTCTTTTCACGGATTACTGCGCCGAGAGTTCATTCCAGGCGGCTTCCAGGTTCGCTGCCAGCGACAACCTCGGACCGAAACTCACGAAATCTTCGAATCCGGGCAGGGAGGTGATACTGCGGGTTTCCTCCAGCGACATTCCGGCCTGCAGGCTGATCATGACATGGTCCATCAACGCGGCAAGGTAGTCGCGCTTGGCCAGCACATCCTCGCGGCTGCCGGTGATGCCCCGGGCCGGATTTCCGTGCCCGAAAATGTATCGGGTGTCAGCCTCGTGGTTTTGAGCAACGGTTTCCAGCAGGGTAATCCAGTTGGTGATATTCGCACCGCCACCCTGATCGATGAACGGGTACACGCCGTTGAACACGAGGTCGCCCATGTGCACTACATTGGCCTGCTCGAAATGGATGACCGAGTCGCCGCCGGTGTGAGCCGGACCGTAATGCCGGGCGTTGATGGTTTCATCGCCGATGGCTACCGACCAGCTTTCATCGAACGTGGTGTCAGCGTAGGTATTTTCATCCTCGCCGCCGCGCATCTGTGCCTGCCTTCGCTGCAGGTCCGGCACGTTGCTATGCGCCACAATGCGCTCGGTTTGCGGACGGAAGGTGCCGTTACCGCCGGTATGGTCGCCATGGTGGTGGGTGTTGAAAAGCACGTCTACCATGAGATCGGTAATCTGGGCCGACTGCTCTGGCTGGGTGCGGGGGGATGCATCCATACCGCTGACCTGCCCGGCAATAAGCTGTTCCAGTCCGCGGAGGCAGTCGCTAGCGGAGTCGGGGAACTGGGAGTCGACAGCCACGGCCCCCTCGCGGTTCACCATCCACCCGATGGTACCACCCCGGCCGGTGAAGTAGCCCACGTTACGCCGGATTTCAGTAAAGTTTTCGGGCGTGAGTACCCGGCTTTTGCTGAAAAGGCTTCGGGTGGGCAGGGCAGTTGCCAGGGCCAGGAAGGAGCTCATGCGCAGGAAATCGCGGCGGGAGTACGACATAGACGATACCGTTTTGGTTGGTGGATTGGGCAGGGTATCAGGGTGCCTTTCAGCGCCCGATGCTGCCGGACATGTTGACGTTCACCGTGCAGGCCGAACCTAATACTGCTGATGCAGCTTTGGGAACACGGGAAGATAACGCATCATTCATCCGTGTATTGTCATTATGATGGTAACCGCACGATTTCCAAAACTGCGAGCGATGTTATTATGCTTTGCTTTAGTACAGGCCTACTTCCAAGCACCACGTCGCTGTACGGGCTCATCCGGTGCATTAACATTTTAACGCTTGCTTGAGCGGCATCTAACAAAAAAAGGCTAACCTGTTGTAAATTAACAGATTAGCCTTTTAATTGGTCGGGATGACAGGATTTGAACCTGCGACCCCACGCCCCCCAGGCGTGTGCGCTACCGGGCTGCGCTACATCCCGAACAGAACCAAAATATACGGAGGTTCCGGCATTTATGCACCCCTTCACGAGCAAACAATACGGTGGTGCTTAAAAACCGGTTTCCGGCTGCATATACCGATGGTCCCGGACCGCGAAGCCAGCCTGGGCCGGAATACACGGTGTCAGCTTGTATCGGAGAGTGCTTCCCCGAAAGAACCGCATCAGGGGAAGCTTTCACACGGCCCTCAAAACCGCTCGCTTACTCCGATGACAAACCGGGCACCGAACGCATCCTCGCCGGTGATGCCGTGCAGATAGAATGGCATCCGAACGCTGATCTGCAAATCCTGCAGCACCCGGCTCTGTGGTCGCCACCGGTTGAATACCGGCAATGAGCCCGCATCAAAGGTCAATCCCGTTCCCAGACTGGCCAACATCGGATCGGCCTGACCAAACTCGGGGAAGTCGCCCGCAAACCGGCCCGACCAGCTCTTGCCTGCCGCGGCAAACAGCTCAATTTCCAGGTACCGCAGGGTCCGGTGGGCCGCCATCGGCCGCCAGGTATTCCAGATGGTTCCGGTGAAGTAGTTGTTCCCGGCTACATCGGGCGAGCCCACGTCCGGCAGTCCGTAGCCAAGGAGTCCGGTTCCATCGTTGGCCAGCAGCTGCACATCGGCGGTCAGACCGGCATCGATGTTGGCCAGGCCGGTATAGGCGTGATTCCGCCAAAGCTGTTCGGAGGTCGGACCACCCACCGCCCATCGGTATTGCGCGGGCATCCACTCAGAGCCTAGGCCCAGTGAGGTGGTGTACCGCGTGCGCATGTTGCGACCCCAGAAACGGGTATGCGTGGCGGTGAAGGTGGCAAAGCTGGCGGCCAGGGCGCCGTCTGTGGAGGCCGTGCGGAAATGATATCGCAGACCGGATAGCCCCATATCACCGACGGTGTAGGCCAGGTCCATGCCCACGGTACTGCCCGGATCCCAGCCCGACTGCAACGCCGGAATCTGGCGGTCGCGCCAGGCACGCTGGTGAAAGCCCCGAAACTCAAGCACCCGCTGCAGGGGCTCACCAACGCCCAGATCGCCCAGGTGCTTGCGGATGCCCACGGACTCTTCCCCAATCCCGTAGTACCGACGAACACCGGCCGTGACAAAGGCGCCTTTTCCGAAATACCGCAAAGATTGCTCGTATTGTAGATTATAATCCACATCTATGGTATTTATTACGGATTGGTCGAGGTTGCCGCTGGTCAGCATGAGGTTGCCCTCCAGCCGGTGCTGCCCGAAAAGGTACGCTCCCTGATAGGCAACGCCGCCCATAATGCCGCTCTCCTCGCCGTACCAGACCGCCGGTCGGACCGAAGCACGATAGGTTTCCCAGCTGCCGCGAACAGGCCGGGCAAAGTCCACCTCCACAGGAAACGGGTGGGTGTTGTTGAGGCGATTCACATCGGCCATGCGATAGGTCGGGTCAATGACAAGCTCAGTAACCTGCGCTCCCGGACGGTACAGCTCCACCCGATAGGTGTTGTCCACCCATCGCCAGGCGGGCAGCTCGGTGCGGGGCGTGCTGCCGTAGTACTCCGACTCTACCGGCTTGCTGCCGAGCATCAGGTGCTGAGGAATGTACAGGAGCTCGACCGATTCGTCCTCGTAACGGACCAAAATATCCAGGGGCATGATATTATTACCGTGCCGGGCCAGGTCAATCTGCAGGGTGCCGTCGTGGTGCCGCACCTGCTCGATGCCGTAATCAATGGTGTTGGTGGTGGTCAGCCAGTCATCGAAGTACCAGTCGAGGATGATGCCGCTGGCCTGTTCGGCATTTCGGCGGAAGTCGTCCGGGGTTGGGTGCCGGAAGCGCCACTCGCGGTAATAGGCCCGCATCGCCTCCTGCAGGGCATCCTCGCCAATGATGTAGGCCAGCTGATGCATGAGCATGGCGCCTTTTCGGTAGGAGGCTACCACGTAGGCCCGGTTGGTCTGGAAACGGTCGGCATGCAGGTGGACCGGTTCTTCGAGGTCATCGTTCTGAATGCCAAGGTACCCCAGGTAGGTGCCCCAGTGCGGATTCCCGCGGTCGCCGAACAGGTACTGCATGGTGATGTTGCTCATGTACACGGTCATGCCTTCATCCATCCAGTGATAGCGGCTCTCGTTGGTGGCGATGCCCGACTGAAACCACATGTGCAGAAGTTCATGCACGGTGACGCCTACCAGGCTGCGCAGGCTCCGGTTGCCGGTGATCAGGGTGGCCATAGGATATTCCATCCCGCCGTCGGCTCCCTGCAAAATGGTGAACTGCTCATAGGGATAGTCGCCGATGTACTCGTTGAGGAATTCGGTGGCCCGGATGGTGTATTCGCCGAGCAGCTGCCAGTGCCGCGTAGCCGGACTCTCCACGTAAAGCAGGTGGATGCGCGGACCGTCCGGTACCTGGTACACGCGATGGGTGTACTGGTCGTCTGCGGCCCAGGCAAAATCGATGACATCCGGGGCGTAAAAATGCCAGGTCAGCTCGGTGCCGGGACGTGCCGGGGTGGTGTTGCCGTGCGAGGGTGCCGCGGAGCCCCGTGCCAGGTTGGCAGCCCGCGCTTCGGGATCAACCTCGCCGTAGCCCTTGCCGATGGCCTCAGGATTTTGCAGATACCCGGTTCCGCCGATGGTGAAGGTGGAGTCGATGGTGATGCGGACGTCAAAATTGCTGAAGGTGCCGTGAAACTCCCGACCCACGTACGGACTGGTGGCCCAGCCCTGCTGGTCGTAAGCGGCAATGCGGGGGTACCACTGGGCCATGCTGTAGGCGATGCCTTCCTGGTTGTATCGGCCGCTGCGACGGATCTGCAGGGGGATCTGCGACTCGAAGGTCATGTCCATGACGGCACTGTCGCCGGGGGCCAGGGGCTGATTCAGATGCACCATCAACACAGTTTCGTGCACCTCGAAACGTACATCGCTGCCATTTTGCTGCAGGGTATGGATGCGTTGATAGCCGATTTCGTCTTCTTCGAGGTGGAAGATACGGTCGCGCACCCGTCCGTCGGGATCGCTGATGGTCCGCGAGCGGACGTCCATCATGCTGCCGGGCTGAAAGGCGTTGAAAAACAGGTGGTAGTAGAGCTTATCCAGCGTGTAGGGGGAGTTGTTGTGGTACACGAGCTGCTGGCGACCGTCCATGCGATGGGTGTTTACGTCCAGCCGGATGTCCATGTCGTACGCGGCCCGTTGCTGCCAGTCGGCTCCGGAGGCCAGGGCGCTGACCGCGGTTACCATCACGACTATAAGCCCGATGATAACGTGGGGCACCCGTGAGGAGGAACCGTCTTTATTTGCCTTAAACGTTGAGGAATGCTCACGATAGGGCAATGTTGAAGAAGGACGTAGGCGACTAACCATCCTGAAGAAAGGAATGTTCATGAAAACGAAATCTGATTGTGCAGGTTTTTCAGAGATAACCCCGTTGGCGTGCACGGGGTTCGAAACTTACACATTTTTCTGACAGACCCGGCGCAGCATCCGCGGGTTTTCCTTCACCGGAATGTCACCGCACCTGGTGCAAGGGCTCCGAACTCCGGCTCCAGGCCAGGACCTGCACCCCGGGCGAGTAGTGGGTCAACGCCGGACGGTCGCTAATCAAGTCCCCGAAACGCGGATAGTGAACATCCAACGTCTGCAGGTTCACCTCGTACACCGGCCATTCCACATGGTGGATCTGATACGTATTCAGTTGCTGCTTATGTTCCTGAAACAAGGCATACCGCTCGGTCAGGAAGACATCGGCGGGCGATTTATCCACCAGCGGCATACCCGTTTGCCAGCGAAGCTCCAGGCGGTCGCCCGGCTGCGGATTGGACGACCGGAAATAATCAGACCCACGCTGCATCGGGGAATACCGGTACGGTAACCCGGACAGGGAGCGGGCCAGCGCACATGAAACCCGATTCCCGGCTTCGATGCTCAGAAAATACACGCCGGACAATCCATTCCGGCGCACATACGTCCGAATATTGATTTCCGGAAAGGTGGAAACGGGCGGAAATGCGGGCACCCATCGCGGTCGGATGCGCTGCATCGTGAAAGCAACCACCGAAACCCAGGCCGACCCATTCAGCAGGTGGAGGGAGAGCCCGGCCGGAACCAGCGGTCGAACCAGGGATGCATCCACCGACCAATGCAGAAAAACGGCCTCGTTCCACTCCTGATAATAAACCCACGATCCGCCGGGCATGGGCCATGGGCGATGGGAGCGGGTCAGGAGGATGTCGGTGATGGTCATGGCTCCAGGCTGCTCATCGTGTCAGGGCAAAGCCGACCCACACGGCTGCGAGTCCGGCCACCACACTTCCCACCATGTACAGCAGGGCCGTGCCGATATTGCCGGTCTGAAGCAGGTTGACATTTTCATAGGTGAAGGCGGAGAACGTGGTAAATCCACCCAGGAAACCTACCACAAGCAGGTATTTGAGCTCCGGACTGGTAATGGTATAGCGATCGAGCAGACCGATGGTCAGCCCGATTAAAAACGAACCCAGTATATTCACGATGAGCGTTCCAACCGGGAAACCAGCCTGAATCCATTTATGCGCGGCGTATCCGGTCAGGTAACGAAGGATGCTTCCGGCAGCGCCGCCCAGTCCGACAAGGAGCAGTGTTTTAATCATTCGCCAGCGATTTTGGGTGGGCTGATATGATGTTTTTGTGGTTTCACCCTACCGGGTGTACCCATAAGATATACCGCTGGAGCTCCCGGTCAATATACACGACTACGTTTTTAAGCTGAAACTGAGGTCAGCTATTTCGATCGTTGCCGGTAAACTTAGCCAGGACCACACCAGCCAGCATGGCCGCAACAATCAGAAAATAGGCATAATCCTGCACAAAGGTGGATTCGGTGCGTTCATTCACGACAACCAGAACGATGGTTACAACGATAATGCCAAGGGCGGGGATGAGATAATCTTTCATACGATGGTGTTTTAAATGGTTCAGATTCAATGTCTTAATAAACTACACATAACTACATTACGCCTGGGTTAAGGACGTAGTTACGAAAGGAATCCCATCCAGCTGAAAACATGCCGAGTCAGGCAGAAAGGTTGCTATCGATTGATAAACTCGTTGAACGCAGCCCCGGCAACCGGACTATCGAACAGCGCTCCATGGCTGCCACCATCGATTTCCAGAAATTCCCGACCGGCACAATCGGTGCAGGCTGTTACCAGCTGTTTGAACATTGGCCAGGACGACATGTGGATGGGGGAGTCGTCAAGTCCCTGCACGAAAAGAATATCGGATTGATAACCCGAGGTAAACCGCAGCAAGGATCGGGCGCGATAGGCTTCCGGATTTTCAGCGGTAGTGCCGTATGCGGCATTGAGCTTATTGCATGCTGCACCGGGCTCAATTCGTCCGCTTTCCTCCAGATAACATCGGTAAACTAGATTCAGCGGACCGGGCGCATTCGCAATAACCCCATCGGTAGCGTGCATGGTATTCAACCGGGTTACCAGATAGCCTCCCTGTGAATGACCAGCCAGGAAAATTTTCCGGATAGTTACGTTCAAATCGGTTCCGGCGACATGCTTCACCCACAAAAGCGCAGCTTCGGCCTCTGTGATGTTATCGCCAAGGAGCTTGTGCTCGCCGGGATACGCCACGCTAACCAGCATCACATCATCCCGATCGGTTAGTTCCCGGAATCGTCCTAGTATATTGTTGGCTGCCTGTATCAGGTTTACATCGTACACTACGGTCCCGTGAAACAGAACCAGCACGTCCACTTCCTCAATTGCGGGTTTGTCGATGACTACCGTGACCTCTACACCCTCGTAGGAAATGCTTCGTGTTTCATGCAAAGCCGATGGTTTGTCCATTACATCCGATGCCTCACAGGAGGGAAGGACAGCCATGATAAGTGTGAGCGCAAATATAATGAACGCGTTTTTCATGTCGATACAATCGGTTGAGCAGGTAGTATCAGATGCAATATAAGCAATATCCGTCTCTGCGGTGATTTCCTTAACTTGGTGTGTTGCCGATCCAGCCGGAACTGAAAACTAATTTTACCACGCCATGACATCACCACTCCAGCCAACCGTATCCGGTGAACGGATAGAATCCCTCGACCTCCTCAGGGGAATCGCCATCCTGGGGATTCTGATCATGAATATTCAAAGCATGTCCATGCCCGGGGCGGCGTATCTGAACCCCACCGCCTATGGAGACCTGGATGGGCTCAATTACGGGGTCTGGGTGTTCAGCCACCTGTTTGCCGACCAGAAATTCATCACCCTGTTTTCCATGCTTTTTGGCGCCGGTATCCTGTTGGTCAGCGAGCGCGTAGAGGCACGGTCCGGATCGGCGTTTCGATTTCATGCCAAACGCAATTTCTGGCTGTTGATCATCGGACTGGTGCATGCCTACCTGATCTGGTACGGCGATATTCTGGTAGCCTACGCCCTATGTTCGTTTCTCGTTTTCGGACTGCGAGGATGGTCGCCCCGAAGGTTGTTTGTACTGGGTGGAATCCTGCTCACCATCCCCACGCTGCTGAATCTGATGTTCTACCTCTCCATGCCCCAATGGCCGGACGAAGCGCTTCGTTCTGTTCAGCAGAGCTGGCTGCCTTCGGCTGATACCACCGCCGGACTGATTGCCGGGGCTACCGGTACCCTCAGCGAGCAACTGGCCTTCAACGCCACTGCGGCGCTGGAAATGCACACCTTCGTCTTTTTTACCCTCTTTCTGTGGCGTGTCTCCGGACTGATGCTCATAGGAATGGCCCTGTACAAGACGGGTGTACTGACGGCCTCGCGAAGCGGCTTGTTCTACCGGCGGGGATTATGGGCCGGACTTGTCGTGGGTTTCCCGGTGATTATCGCAGGAATTGTTCAAAACGAAAACGCCGGCTGGTCGGTGGAGTATTCCATGTTTATGGGCAGTATCTACAACTATTGGGGAAGTCTGGCGGTGAGTTTCGGATATCTCTGCGCGGTCATGCTTTTTGCACAATCGGATGCAGCACATGGCATAAAACGACGCTTTGCAGCCATCGGCCGAATGGCGTTAACCAATTACCTGGCGCAGTCGGTCATTGGGGTACTTCTATTTTATGGCGTTGGACTCGGGCTGTTCGGCCAGGTCGACCGTACGATGCAGCTTCTCATCACTCTGGGCGTCTGGGCGCTGCAGTATGGATGGTCGGCCCCGTGGCTTGAAACCTACCGGTTCGGACCGGTGGAATGGTTGTGGCGCTCGTTGACCTACATGCAACGCCAGCCGATGACCCGACGTTAAGCGACCGGATGTTTGACTTCTATTCTTTGGTCACTTCGGAATCTTCCAGATCCAGAATCATGGAAGCCACTTCAACATCAAACCACTTCGAGAACATCGCGAAGGTTCGTTTCTGAGGCCATTGATTTTCATCGGTGCACCAGTCGTTGAGTTCGTTGGTGAACAGCTTGTCGAAGTTGCGTTTGACCCAGCGATGAATGGCCTCGTTGGAATCCATTTCGCGAATCAGATAGATGTTGTTTTCATCCCGCTCGTCTACATCCCGGCCATCCTTCAGGGAGTTGACCCACGCATAATAAGGTGGTTTCGGCCGGAGAATTATGGCGTTACGGTCGATGGACTCGTAGAGAAAAACAGGAAAATTCATAGTGTAGCTCCGATTGCTTACGATTTAGTAAAAAACGGAAAGCTTTCCATTCCGTTGAATAGCATCCTTTATGAGGGTGGCATAAGGGATTGGCAATCACATATTCATCGGCTGGCGGACCTGAGCTTCAAGCTCAACTTTGAGCGCGGGATCCAGGTTCAACTGACGTGCCAGTTCCTCGAGGTACGATCGCTCCATGAAATTTTCTTCATCCACCATCAAAACACTGGCGATATACATTTCAGCAGCTGATCGAGGATGTTGCTGATATTCATGCGTTTAATCTCCGGATTACGTTTTTAAATTTGTTTTGCGTTCACTGTTTACATCGTTCTATGCACAGCAGGCTAACATACTGATAACTAGCTGGTTACGCTATTTTTGAAACATGAGAATATCAATAAACGCAGATTCTACGGCTTAAATTGTATGATCCACCAACTGCATTAACGCTACGGCCGTAATCGTTTTTGATATCGATGCAACCAAATACCGGGTTTTCTCCCGCGCCAGTACCTCATTGGCTGTATCGGCGTATCCAAAAGCTCCGCTGTGCAAAATTTCGTCATTTTTCACCACGGCATAGGCAACAGAAATAAGGTCTTCCTTTTCGGCTTCAGCCCGCAGCTTTTGTTCGAGTTCTTCTTTGGACTGGACGGTCAGGTCCACGTTATCGTGAACGGCACAGGACATACAGCACAGCAGTACGAGGCTGATTATACTATTTGAAAGTCGTGGTTTCATTGCGCTGGTTTTTAATAGGAAATATAATGGGTTTCGGTGTTCCTGATGCACCTGAAGCGATCTGAAGTTCTATTGTATGTTCCAGAATTAGGGGTCCGTTTCACCAAAGTACACATCGATAGCATTTCGCAGCTATCTGAAAGATTGGTTTTCGGGTTATTTCAGAGTTAACCAGGCAGAACCTTTGAAAGAAACATAAAGCTTCTTTTTACCACTGAACCTTCACGCCTTGCTTGGTCTTGTTGGTACCTTGGCTTTTATATTGACGTTGCTTTATCAATGGTTTTTTTCACTTCATCAATGTCTGAAACTAACTTTATAATCTCGGGGTCAATCCAGGTTAGTATGTTGATTATGGATTTGTGAACTTCTAATGTATCTGTAAAGTCGATGGTTTTTCCGCTAAAGCATATGGGTTCATTATGGTTAATTCTGTTCCTGAAACGTCTTACTTTATCCAATTCAAAATTTACTTGTTTCCGTCCGTATCCAGCAGGTAATGATCGGAAAATTTGTATAGGTTTACCTTTTAGTAAACGATAATGGTGAACTTCAAATAAGTCTGTCCAAAAGCCCAAATTTTGCTCTGCTATGATTTTACCACTTGTAATTGGTGTTTTCGTTTTTCGAAGTCGTTTTTCAGCTTTAATAATTTCTTTCTTGAGAAAATCATTTGTTTTCTTTTGGCCAGTTCGCTTGTATATAAATCTTAAAGAAGAGTCAGACATAAAGCCTTCTTTTTGGTTAATTATCCAGTCTGGATCAGTAAAGTGAGAAGTTAAGATGTCATTGAGTCTATTTCGTAAAATAACTTCAAAGACCCCAAGAAGAGGATGAAACGCTTGTGAAGTTTTAAGATTAGCCTTGTATAGTTTAACTGCTCTGACTGTTGAGTTACCTGCCGCAATTAAATAACGATCTACTCTTGCTGCTGAAAAATAGTGTCTAAAGTCTCTGAATTTCATTTTTTGTTTTGATGACTCAACAATTTTAATTACTTTATCTACGTGATGCTTGGTAAAGCCTCTTGTCTTCGGATAACGTAACCAAGTTAAAGAATTAAGGCCCGCCCAAAATGGTGGGCCTTTTTTTATGTCGATATTCTCGGTCGGTGCCCTACAGCCAACGTTTTTTAGTCGCATCACGCTGCGAATACCCAATTGAATTGAGGCTATATCCGCAGGTTTGGCGCGTTATTGTTGTGGTTCATGAAAACGTAGAACGGTTTATAGCGCTGAATCCATAGCGATAATAGTAAATTCAGGAAAATGATGCGCTTTTTTTTGCAGCGGGATCGAATTGGCGGTTTGCTGCCGTCTGTGGTGAGTGTAAGGGGATTACGGAATGGAGTACGATGGAATGTGCAGGGCGGGCGCTATCCTTTGTATCTGGTCGAGCGATATCTGGCGGGGTGGGGTCTGGTGTAACTTGAACAGCGTCTGGCGGAGTGGTTCCCGGAGGAGCAGGAGCGGTTCCTGTGGAACGGTGTCTGACTGGGCTGTTCCTGGTGAAACAGTGCCCGGCCGAGCGTCACAGTACTTTTTCAAAAATACCGACAATTCGATACGAACGCGCATCGTCACCACGCAGTACGATTTCCCGGTACCGGTCCAGCGTAGATAATGGCTTCAGAACGATGGTGTCATGCGACCAGTCTAGGTAGGTATCGGATTTAACACGGTGATACTCTTTGACCGTATATCCCGCGCCAAAATCATCATCGTGGATGCTCCCTGACTCCACCAGCACGATTTTCCCGTTTCGTGAACCGCCTGTGTACTGTCTGAACAAACAATACGAACCATTCGGAATACGCTTATTCATCGACTCGCCCACAACCTGACAGATGAAATCTCCTTTCTGGATGGAGAATCCTTCCGGCCTGGCAACCCAGGTTAATTCCGAGAGCCTCTGATCGTCGGAAAAATTACCCGCCGCCGCCTGGATGTCGACCAGCGGCACTGCATTCACATAGGGATTAACCTCGCTGAAATCGAGAACCCTCAGAATGGGGGTTTCGGTAGGAGGCGTAACGGGGGTGTCTGCTGTACCGGGCGCATCGGGTGGAGGCATGACGCGGGTAATGGTCTTACCCGGGGCATCTATGCCTGCCGCATCGAGGTTACGCGTGCTGCCGGGCGTTTCGGTAAATGGTGTACCCGGGGTATGTGGCGTCACCCTGGCACCGGTGCCTTGCATACCGGGGGTGTCAGTACTAACGGTAACGGATGCGCTTTGGGTGGTGTTGGCTAATGGTATGTGATTACGCAGGTAATCCCGAAAATCCGGATTGCATGCATACACGAGCGTGCCCTTAATACCCCGATACATGATCGTTTTATAGATATTGATCACGTACTCCTTTAAACGCTCATCGTCAAATACTCCGGCTCTCCCTTTCTTGTCGTGGTAGTTTTTTCGAATGATTTCAATCCGGTTGAGCCGCTTGTTGTAGGTAATCTCCTTGCCGAAAATGATGCCGGCGTAGTTCAAGTCGTACCCCTGCGTGGTGTGGATGCAACCGACCTCTATTTCCGGCCTGGCAGCGTTAATCCAGTCTGATGTGTCATAATTCCACTGAAGATGATGATTCTCAATGACGATGTCGTACTTCGACTTGTCCGTTTTGGAGATCCACGGCCAGGAATATCCGGCAATAAACCGACTCAATCCCAATTGCTTCTCTCTCGCAACGATTTCATCGTAAAACGCACGGAAGGAGGTAAACAGACGAAAATCATAGTCGCTGGGAACGGTCAAGCCCTCCATCGACGCGCATTTCAGAAGTCGGTCAACAAAATTGATATAGTCATTTCCGGCAGTAACCCGCATCTGCGAGGTGAGTTTGATGGGTCCGGCGGAGCGACGTTGCAATTCCTGAAACCGTTCTTTCGGAATGTCCGACGGCCTGATCGACTGCGCCTCGTCATAAAAGAAAATCTGCTGCTTGCTGCTCCTCAGGATCCAGTCTAACTGAGTGCCTTCGTTACCCAGTCCCAGTCGCCGGTTCGTATCATCAAACGACTTGTAATTCGTGATGTTCTTTCTGCGGGCCAGCCGGTGGGCTTCATCCACGATGAGGATATCGTACGGTTTTTTGACCACATCCGACGGGCCGATGACCATGGTTGCATCCAGTCCTCCGATAGCACGAAAAACGGTCTTCAGGCTGCCGCGAAGTGACGTCATAGGGACTACCAGGCCGATGCGGGCGTTGTTGAACCGCTGTTGAAAGGCCTCCAGCAAGCGGTATTCTTCCAGCCGATACCCCTCCAGCTCTTCAATCTCGTCGAGGGCCGGGAGCTTCGAGTGCAGGAGTTTCATCAGGTAGGTTGCCAGAATGGTCTTCCCGGTTCCGGCGCTTCCCTGAACGAACAGACTCGGTTGCTGTCCCCGATTCAGTGCGTCTATAATCTCTGTCACCGAAGCGCGCTGGTCGTCTGACAGCGCTTTGTAGGGGGAGTACTTGAATAAATCGGAGTTCTCGATTTCCTCAAGCGACTTGGTGACCAGGTTTTCGCTTTTCAGCCGGTTCCAGATCTCCTGAAACAGTTCGCGATAGTAGGGTTTATCGTAGTAATTGTGATGGGTTAAGCCCCCGTTTCCATTTTGCAGGATGTAGGTATTCTCGGCCGACAGGTATTGGATGAGCTGCGATTCGATGTCGAGCGTGGCTGATTTATTAAAACGGTCGGAACCAATCAGCGTGATGGTATTTAATACGAGTCGTTCATCGTTAGCGAAGTGGTTTTTAATGCGGTTATAGGCATTTGTAGTTTCGCCTACGTAGGCTAACCGGCTGGAATCGTTCTTGATGATATAGACCAGGGGCCACTGTTTTTTAACCCACTTATTCTCCGAAATTTCCGATAGGGCATTCCGTGAGAAGGGATACTTAACCAGGTCGACCGCGAAATTCATGGCTGCATTCATAGCTCATTGTACTTCCTGGCGGTACCTTTCGCTTTGTCGACGGGATATTTTTTCCCGTTTCGTTCAATTTTCTCAGCGACGATATCATAGACATCAAGCTGGTACTTATCGGCCAGCAGGAGGGCGTATGCAAACACATCGGCCAGTTCTTCCTTGACTTTATCAACGTTGGCGTCCTCCGCATATTTCCAAAGAAAGGCCTCCAGAAGTTCACCGGACTCAATATTCAGCGCAACGGCCAAATCCTTCGGGTTGTGAAACTGTGCCCAGTCCCGCTGGTCTCTGAATTCCGTCAACTTTTGCGTCAGTTCTTTAAAATCGCTCATACGATGTGTTGCTCAGGCATGATGATTAAGGGTTTGCTGGCCTGAAGGAAGTTAGAACCGTATCGTTGAAATACCAAACTACACATCACTTACCCCATCGAGCTTGTTAAGCCAATGCTCGAATCCCTTTGGTGCTTTGGTTTGTTCTGATTTTACCTCGCCTGTGTTTTCATTCCATGCAATGAGCGCTTTTGGACGTGCACCACCGGCAGATGTACCTATCTTCAAAATCTCCGATACAGCCTGTTCTTCGTCTTTCCCTGATATACTTCGTGCCCGTTGGCGTTTTTGTTTTTGCAGATTTGCCAATGCCAATGGACGTATGGTTTCCCTCACTTCAAAAACATGCAGCACGGATAGTTGGTCTAAAACCCGCAGCACCTGAATCAGTGTAGTCACCGTAACCGTTTCACCACGCTCTAACAAACTCAGTGTAGATCGACTGATTCCGGTTGCTGTTGCCAGCTCATCCTGCGTTATATTTTGCTACATACGATGATGCCGTACAAATGCGCCAATGTGCTCAGCTAATGCTTTGTCGCTCAGAGGAACCCATTCTTTGAATGATTTATCAGTCAGAAAGTCATGCATGAAACATTAGTGAATGATTATTCATGCAAGAAATGTGCTTTATTTTGAATTGGCAAGTTATGTGAATGATATGTAATTCATTGTGATCGTGAACTTGCGCTATCATAAAACTGTAACAACACCTCATCTTCCATTAGCCGGTTGCCGGGAATTCGGTCGGCTAGTTGTAGCGGCTGTTGTATGATGTGCTTGGGAGGCGGTTTTCATTATTACATCTTCTTCATACATGTGCGTCCTCTATATCTCCTATAAAACTTGCCAGTCTTTTCAGCTTGAGCACAGGACGTGTGAGAGCTGTTCTTTCTAATCTTCATGACTGACTCCTGTGATAACTATGGTGTTAGCTCCAGAGTCTCCCGTTAGGTACATCCGCAATGCATATAGCAGATCGGGTGTGTTGCGGAACATTTCCGGCTTTTCAATTTGTAGGCTGATTCGGGACTTCAGCTCGATGTCACTATCAAATATTATTCTGGAAACATCATCTACCAAGGTTACATATTTTATGGTCAGATCATTATCCGGGGCGAAAACCATTTTGAACTCTTCGCCCTCAATCCCTCGGCTTCTCAGGAGTGCAAGAAGAAGCTCCAAATGCTTACAGAGAGTCGCTATCTGATATCCTTTTCCATCATTCACAACCTTCTGAAAGTCGAACTCAAGGCAGCCATATAAGTTTCTGGATAAAGCCCCGAGATCCTCTTTAGTCAATTTGTTGATCAGTGTTTTGGAACGCCAAAGGGCTATCGACAAAACCTCCATGGTAATGGATCTGGTCAGGCCCTCATTATCAATGGGGTCGATGACATTCTCCAACAGCTCTTGTTGGTATGGCAGTTCGGCATTACCGATGGCGAAAGCAATATTCTTGTGGTACCTCCGCAAAAGCTTTTTATCCTTCACAGCATCAAGGAGCCGGGAACCAACAATCCCGGGGGCATCCTTATGTAGACAGCACAGAAAGAAGAAAAGCTCTTCTTTAAGGGAATCCGGTATATTTTCAGACTCAATTATTGAAAGGATCTTTTGTGTACCTTCAAATATCGAGTTTCTGAAATGGTCAGGGACATCTGACTCTGAAAGAGAGTGTCCATGATTCCATATAGTTAATGCTGGAAAACGAAGACTTTTTCTGAAGTGCTCTACTGTTTTCTTTGAAATGGACTTACCCAAGGTGATGTTACGAGCAACATAACCTTCACGATCTCGTTGTTCTTCAAGGTCAAATGAAATTTTGTCAGCCTCAGTATCAAATTGCTCGAAATTGCTTTCGTGAAAGAAAACATCTCCAAAATCATATCCCAAATAACAAAACTGTTTCCCATTGCGATCTTCTTTCCATTCCCCATGAGCAACAGCGCCATCATAGATACGTTTGCTATTCTTCCCCGCAAGGAAATCTGCGATATCAGCTATCATCCCCATCTCCCGTTCAACCCAATCCAAAAGGTCAGAGAAGCTCTTGCCATCTTCTTTAGGGAACTTTTTAAAATCAGACCAGGTTTTAGGAGGAGGAAATTTTGGTGGCTTATTTTCTCTCTCTGACACAGAACGCCACTCAACCCGAATAGATTTGAAATCTGCTTCCGCAGAATCCAACGGAATGAATTTCAGTTCGTATGGATCATCCGCCCCATAGGTATAGGTCATCTTCAGTTTGCAGACCGTGGCCTTCTTCAAAGGAAAGGCTGGCGATTTCAGGTATGCTTCGTAGCGCAGCTCTTTTTTCCCCTTTCCTAAGTTCAACCCAAAGCGGTAATGGTCTTGGGGCTCTTTGGGGTCAACAGGCAAGGTGAAGGTGCGTTCAATCGGAATATCCGTGACTCTTCCTCTTTTGGGAATCACGGGCACATCCTTAACAAGATTGAAGTCTGACCACCAAAAGAATTTTTCAGTGACCTGTTGGGGTATATCTATAAAGGACAATTCTGGCAGATGATCACGCCAAAGGGCAATGTCATCAGCTTCCTCCTGCCATCTGTTTAAAGTCTGGCAGCCTTTAATTGGTGACCATGCAGACCCCAGCCATTTGTAATCCTTTCGCACATCATCAGGTTTCCTGATTGTATCCTCAAGAGGAAGGATAAAGACACTAACTCCCCGACAATCCCTGTTTGTAGAGTTCAGGCAGTCACTGATAGCGTAGTTTGATAACATGTTGAGATCTAAATCCTGAGTCAGAGTCTCCCGAATAGAACCTGGTAAGTGATACCAGTGATCATCTTTCACAAAGGACACTTCCCCGGAATCACTGGCTAGACCATCGAAGCCGAACAAATGGAGGAGTTCTTCAGATGTCTGGCAGCCATTACGGTTAAGATTGCGGGCCATGGCAGTATGAATGCCTCTGTTTGGCACAATAACCGTAGGATGTCTTTCCCAGCTCATGCCTTGTGTATCAGGCAATATTTCGTCCAGCTCATGTTGATATATTGCCTGAACTGGGGTTATTGAAATGCCGCCGTCAAATGAATCAACCACCAGCACAAAATCATTCTCTCGGACTCTGTCCTGTACAAATTTCTTCGATGATTGCCATGCAAAGATAGCAGCTATGCTTTTGGGGAGCGGTGTCGATTCATCAAAATAAAAATTGACGCTTTTTCTTATTCCTTCCAGATCGAAGTCATTGCCCCAATCGGGGACAAGATAGGTCAGCTTGTCTGCCTTGATATAGTCACTCAACTTTTTAGTAAAAAACATCGACACACTGCTTTTGGTGGCATCGGGCAGTGTTGAGCTATGTGAAAAGAGGCTCCTCATGCTGACCGTTTCAATATCGGAATGCAGGGCGATTGATTTTGCGTGACCGCAGTCTATCACCAACCCTCCATTAACATTTAAGGGCCAGTGTTGCTGAAGCAACCTGAACGGCAGATACGCCTGAGAGCCAGTATTATTCGTGAATGCCGGACGGATAGAACACAGGTCAACAACAGAACTATCCATCCGTATTGGGCCACTTTGATTATTAGTCGGCGCAGAGTATTCAAACGGGGCATCCGTGACTAATGACAGTATCGCCTTCGGTATCTCTTTGAGAGTTGCTGGCTCTATTTTTAATTTTTTTTTCCTGCCCTGAGCTTGCTCAATAAAAAGATTCCCGGGAACGATCTGTAATAAATACTTATCCTCACCGACTTGTATCTTCCATGTATCACCCGTCAAATTGAAATCGACAGGGATAATTCCTGCTGGTGGGCTTATGTCGTCAGCACACTCGCCCTGTCGGTTGCTGCCGATAACAAAAGAAACATCATCTCCAGCGGATAGTGAATTGATGTCTAATTTTCGAGTTAGATTGTATGGGTTAAAATACAGGTCTCTTCCATCATCAGAGGTGATAAACCCGAATGACTTATCGGGCTTTATGGACTTTATCTTGCCCTTGATCTTTGAGTCGAACGCAGGAAACAAATATCCCCGAACGGGCAATTCTGGAGCTATAGAAAAATTATCATAGTCGAGACCGACCGGCTGCTGAACTGTCCGAAAGCGTCCGCTATGGTTAAGCAAGGAAAGGGTATTCCAATAAATAACGCTGAGGATATCTCGATGGACTCTTTTGCTGTCCCCTGTGATCTGCTCGTCGATAGCTTGGAGCCAGAGCCAACCATCCCAAACTTTGCGATAACGCTTATCCTGAAGAAGCGTATTGTTAGGAGGAAGATTACCCCAAGCACCGATTTCAGCTGCGTCTTCAGTTCTGAGCCAGCGCTGGATGGAAACAAGCAACTCCTCACAAGTCTCTTCTGCCGCTGTTGATAAAACATTCTGTCTTTCAATCAGAATCTGTTCCAGCCGGAATAGAAAAGCTCTCAAAAGTCGGTTTTCTGCCGTATCAACACTGGATCTCCTCCTGACAGCCTTCATGTAGGGTTTACCGGAAAGTTTCTCACGGAGTGTTCTTCCCGGCTGACGGCTGAGCCATTGAACACAGTTGCTGTCAATCTCTCTCGCTGCATGTATTGGCAGCATGGCATGTTCCCGTAATATCTTATCCCGAGTATGCTCCATGATTGCCAGAACTGCTTCCTTCGAGTGCGATACAATTCGATAGATACGGTCCTTTATCTCACCCTCAGGTGACTCATCCTCTACCGTTTTCGCCACAGCATCCAAAAAATCGATAATGCCGGTATGGAGGGCGTGCCCGGAAACAGGGTCGAAGCTTGAGACTTCCGTCAGCCAGTTGCGTAGTAGCAGCATCAAATGAGCCTTGGCCCTTATCTCATCCCGACCGTTTAATGCTTTGTAAATAGACTCGACAGATTCAATATTTAAAGAATCTTCCATGTGTTATGGTTCTCTTGTTTTATTGCACAAATCCTTAAGTAATTTGGCTTCTTTCGCGTCACATCTCATAGCTTTCATTATCTCATTAATAGTCAGTTGCCAGAGTTCCTTTGTGTTTTCACTTGCAAATCTGTAGAGCTCATCAGGAATAGGGCTTGATGCCGCTTTGGAACTGTTGTTTTTCTGACCATTTATAGGCTCATCATCTTTTAAGTAACTGGCACTGTTCCAGATGAACTGACCGTAACCAAACTCACAAGCCAGATCGAAGTCCTCGATTATCGTATAGTCATCGTTCACCAGCTGAGTTCGAATTCTATCAAGGCAGTCCGATTTGGATTTACCTCGGGTTTCAATGCCGCGCAACTTAGGCATAACCTTCTGTACAAGCTGATCTTCAAAGGCGACCTTCATTGCTTTTCCCAAGCCTGCATCATCGTCGTTTCTCTGGGCTTCCAGCACATCGGGATAGTTGGACATGTAGTATTCGATGGATTGCCACACCCTGTGCCCCAGAGCTCTACCAACCTTGGACAGCGAGGTGTTCATGTCTTCAATGAAACCCTTGAATGGCAAAATCTGATCGTCGTTGAATTTGCTTTCTCTGCACCACCAACTCTCCCACAGTTTACGAGACAGCAGAGGAGCTTGATCGCCCAACGGTTTCAGCTGACGGCGTCTTTCAAGGGTGGTCGGCCGGGGGAAGTTGATTACAATCCCTCGATCAAGGACCTTGTCTGAGAGGGATTTTGTTGTCTCGTCCTGATTCATTGTTCCAGCCCAGAGCACATTACTTCCCAAAGGCAAATCATAGTGTTGACCTACGCCCAGCTTAACTTCAAGGCTCGGTACCTCATTGCTTTTGCGACCGCGCCGCAGCTCAAGCTTGCTCAAGAATTCCGCAAAATAGAGTTCTACATGGGCAAGGTTCATCTCATCCATCAATATAAGATTCATGACATCTTCAAGACCGAGAGGATAACCTTCAGCCTGAGCCTTTTGACTTTGTGCCAATAAACGCAGAACAGGCTGTGCATCGAACTTATTATCAATGGAGTTGAAAAAACCAAGCATGGATTCCTGGCTATCCCAGTTCGGTTGAACGGACAGACTCAGAAAGTTGATGCCGCCAAAATGTGAGTACAATCTTGGCAGCTCGGACTTACCGGTTCCGCTCACACCAGCCAGAACAGTTATCGGAGACCACTCTGAGGTTTTTAGAGCGGTGTGGAATGCGTGTAAAATTCGTCGTGGGAACCTCAGGCCATAATCAATGCAGGATTTACTGATTTCATCCAGCCATTGAAGTTCATACGTGGCTTGCTCTTCGTTTTTAGGAACACTGGCACGAGGCAGTTGTTTTTGAATGTATGGAGTTTCAATGTCCCTAATCCTTGCCTCACGGTCCTGTTCCCGTTCGTACGAGGACTGTAAACGTTTAAGTTCCTCCATCAATCGGTTATTGTCGGCATCCACCGATTCAAACCGTCTCTGCAAAGATTTGTTTTTAACGGACAGTTCTGCTACCTGCATTTCAAGATCCGACTGGGTCCGTGCTGAATTTCTGAGAGCTTCATTTTCTTCAGAGAGTCGCTCACAGGCCAGCTGCAGTTCGCTCTGTTCGGACTTCAAGCGATCAAAAGCTTCCCGCATCTCCTGTGTTGGACGTGTGGCGAGGTCCTCGCGCAGCTTTTTGATTTCCTCTTCATAGGTTTTCAATTTCAGCAAAACAGCGGCAGGGTCTTCTTCACCGAGTTTATGCTTCAGTCCTTCAAAGTTTAAAATGAGGGCACTGCTTGTTTTGATGGATTCTCTCAAACGGGCAATTTCATCACTTAGCGCAGACTTCTCACTCTCGAATGATTGCTTCCGTTCAACAACTTTAGCATCCACCTCAATGTTCAAATTCGATTCTCTTTCCTCAAGGCGGTCTTTGCTGGATAAAAGGCGCTGCTTTTGATACTCAAGCTCATCCTTGAGTTCATCGAGCTCAGCCTGATCCTTCAGGAGAGCCTTTCTTTTTTGTTCGAGCTCATCCTTTTCCTGTTGAATCGCCGCCTCAGGAGCTTTCAGTCTATCAGCTATCTCTTTCTCCAAGCTTGCTATTCTGGATGTCCTCTCCTCCGAGAGTTCTTTTTCAATGGCAGTTAGAGCGTCTGCCCGTTTTGACTCCAGCTCCTTTTCCTGTTCTTTCCGAAGATTGAAGAGCTCGTCATCAAGCTTTGCCCGGGCATCTGCATACCCATTGTCCCTTTGGATTTCAGCCTTTTGTACCGCCACCTCTCTCTCCCGCAATTTTTCCTTTTCGCCTTCAAGAGATTCCAGCTCACCCACGCACTTAGCTTCCCGCTCTTCCAATTGTTTTTTGAATGCTGCGAACTTTTCCTCAAAGAGTTGCGGAAAGCCGTTTTTTGCCTGAAGCTCCATCTCTTCAAGCTGAACACGTTTGTCATTCAGCTCCGCTTCTTTTTTGGCTATCGCGTCTTTAGCGTCCTTTAACGCCTGTTCCCTTTGGGCAATAACCGTTTCTTTTTGAGTCAGAGAGTTTTCCAATTCCTTCAGTTCCTGCTGTTTATTCAGGAGGTCAGCCTCTGTGACGTTCATTGTATTATCAGCCTGATCTGCCTGTTCATTATCCGCAGAAGACTGGGCGTTCTGCTTGTTCTTGTTGCCCATTAGAAGACCTCCGTTATTATCTTGATTGCTTTGAATACATTGTTTTTCAACGACTCCAAGTCGTCTCGTAAAAAGTCAGATTGTTGTTTGTTGCCGTGTCCACGCAGTCGGATCAAATTTGCAACGAAATCAACGAATGTTGGATTAGTTTTTTGAAGCAGAAGCAGTTCACTTTCCGATCCCAATATGAAAATTGCAAGAAGGTGAGCTCCCAGTGTTGTGCTTGAGCCCTGCACGGTACGCTTGATATTGTGCGGAGCCACCGTGGTTAGTTGCATTGGAACTTGCTTTACAGTGGAAAAGAATCCTGTCTGAACAATTTTTTCAACTGCAGATTCTCTGATTAAATCGCTATTTATTCCAATCCTTCGGTCACCGACCGCATCAAAAAGAATATGTTGTATGACCGATGCAAAACATTTGATGATTTCGATTGATTTTTCTGCTGAAAAGTGTGCTAATAAGAGTTCAGAACGAATCAATTGCTCCTTTATGTCACCACTTAGAGTTGAAACCAAGGCTGTTCCAAGTAACTTATCTAGCTCAATTTCTGCTTTAAGTCTTTCTTGATTTATATCTTCTTCAGTTGTAAATAATTCTGCCTCACCTATGTCATCAGCAACACCTGGCAACATTGAAATAATTACAGGCACAGTTAATTCAATTAACTCCTCAAAAATGCTATCATCTATGTTCAGATTTTCGGTGCTACCATGTTCTATAGGGTCGCGGTATTTTTTAAGCTTTAAAGTAAGATTTAGAAAACCTGAATGATTGCGAGACAAACGATGCATTGGGTGATTTGCATTGTTTGCAGCTCCTGCTAAAGCAAGTGCTAACAATGGTTGAAGTTCTACCTTGCCGTTTTCGATTTGTCGAATGGCACCTGGCTTGACCTTTAATAAATTCTGATTTCTATCATTTACAGAAAAACCAACTTTTTTTGCAAACCCGACTAACAGTTTCTCATTATCTCTGAAGTTACTCGCAGAAAAGACCTGTTCCCATTCAGAAGCCGGATTTTCCGCAACCACTTGGCGCAATGACCACTCTAAGGCTGCATACAGATTCTTGATGCCATTTTCAATCTCTTGCCTGTAGTTACTCTCGTAAAATGTACTATTAACTTCAAGATTTTTAATTTTTTCCAATGTGGACTTGCTTCTTCCAATGCGCCTACTTATTTCAGCATACTTAAACGATTTCCTTGCTGCTTGATTATCCGAGCCTTCAGCAATGCCAATTTTATCAACAACACCACTTTGCTTCAGTCTAATTACCCATTCTAAATCCTGAGAATTAAGATAATTAGCAAAGTTTTCAGAGAAGCCAAACCCGAAACCATCCGTCACTAGAAGGTCAGAATTGCCAATCTGGATAAGGACATTGCAATGCAAATAAACTAGTTCCGGATTCTCCTGTAAGGATATGGCTTCAGCCATTGGAACCGGAGGTGGGTACTGATCGATACCTTGGTTCAACAGCGCATGCCTTTTATATTTTCTCTTAAACTCCCTTATAGCTCTGATGATGTCGCTGGAGCCAGGCATAACCTGTTCATATTTGGTAGTATGTGGTATTATAGTTCCGTGAATTTCTTTGGCGTGACCAGTTGATCCCTCTACAAACTTTACCGCAGACTGCCCATAAAACTGCGAAATCTTTTCATATCTCATATCACCAGTATGAGCATAAGGAAGAAGCTTACCGGACAGCAGATCTACAAACACTGTGGCCACGGTGTATTCCAGATTACCTTCTGATTTATTCTGCCACTCGTTCAGAAGTTCCTTCCCGTGCTTAGACAACTCATAGCGGTCATTTAAAAGGCCGAGCTGGTTGAGGCGATTCTGAATGAAGGCCACCAGTTCATTTTCCAGACAAGTGAGCAGCGCAATCTTTTCTGTGTCGCCGGATTCTATCTCGGTTATTTTCAAGACAGTTTCTTCAAACACATTGAGGACGTTCTTTCTCTTTTGCGGAATACAGATGTTGAAGGCGTGACATGGCCATAGAACACTTTGTCTGGCGGCGATGTTCAATCCATCCAATGCTGCGCGGAAACTGATTACTTTAGGACGATGATCTGTTGGTTTTGCACTCATTGGATCACCCCCTTTTCATGGCACAAATCATAGAAGTTTTTCAGAGCCGGAACTGCATCCACAGCTATCTGGCTGTTTGCAAGAACGCCGTCTCCCACAATGGCTAAGACTTTCTTCTGGCGACTCATGCTCACACATAGGCGGTTTTCCGACATGAGATGGCCGAATAGTTTTTGCTGTTTCTTTTTGTAATTCTCCTCGTTGCGTATATGAGGCGGCAAGGCGTTCATATCCTGAGACCTCACCATGGAAAGAAACACAATATCGAATTCCATCCCCTGAAAGGCATCAACAGTGCCGATGCGGAGCCGCTCTTCACCATTTTCAAGAAAGCGGTATTCCTGACATATCTGCCATGTGCCATCCTGTGCCCGTTCCGTGATGCCGAATTTTTGCAGGGCTTCATAAACAGCAAATACCTGCGCCTTATAAAAACTGATTACACCAAAGCTCAGCCCGGAACCTTCTTCAGAGCCAATCCACTTGTTCACGTGCTCTGCTATAACCTTGGCTTCAGATACTCTCTGCCTGCTTCGGCTGGGCAAGACAGCCTCCTTCCCTTGACTGTTAGGAACATCAATCCAGATAGCGGCTTTGTTTTCTATGCCCTGAAGGCGTTGCTCAAAGTGGCTCTCAGATAATGGAGAGCGGTAACCCTCGTTATATTTCTGATAGAAATTATTGCTGGCAAAATCTCCCAACAGCGGGTGTGTTCGGTACTGAGCATCCAGCGTCACTGTTCGCTTGATGTCATCCTTCTCCTCCAGTTTTTTCAGGCGGTTGAACAGATACTCAAACATACTTTTCTTGACAAAATCGACATCAACCGGCGGGCCGGATGAGTCGTCACCTTCCAAAGCTCTCGCGACCTCTTCATCAATCAAATGAGGCAACTGCCTGTGGTCTCCGACAAGGATTATTCTTTTTTCCGCCTGAGACATCGGGATAAGCAGGTCTCTCGGACTGGTTCTCGCGGCCTCATCTATAATCACCGTATCGTACTTAACCATTTCCGTTCGCTGATCATATCGGACGTTTTTATTCTTTGAGCGGATGATGTCTTTCCCTACCGCCTGTTGAGTGGTTGCAGCATACACAAAGTTGTAGTCCTCTATGGCCTCACGAACGCCATCAGGATTGTCTTCAAGCTCATGTAAAAAATCAGCCAGTATTACATCACGTTTATTGGTTGAATTGAGTTTTTTCTCCAGAAGCTGAGATACCGTTGCCAACAATCTCAAAACATCCTCTCTTGGTTTTTCTGTCCTGAAATCGGGAGAAGACAGATATTTATAGAGCAGCGCTTCTTTCAGTTCTCTGAGCTCTGGAAGAAAACTCAGCGGCTTGCCGCTGCACCAACAGGCCGCTTTTTCAAGAACGCTTAAATCCTGGTTAGCAGGTCCGTCTTTGATCTCATCCAGCAAATCGGCAGCTCTTGGGACACCGTCGTCAACAAAGGCTGCTTCGCTGACACGCAGGGCTCTAACGAGGCGTAAGGTGGAAGGATCATTCGACTTCAGTTCCGTTTGCAGGGAATTGATGATTTCTTCAGCCTCACTGGTGATATCCTCAGAAATCACGTCTCTGGGCAAATCCAGAATACGCTTCATTAAACTGACTGTGTTGTTCTTCGAAGGACACAATGAATATGCGACAAACAGCTCTGCCAGTCTTACCTGATCCTCAGTCTGAGCGATTTGAGGATTTTTGTTTCGAATATTCTCGGCGACATTGGAGCACCATTTGTTAATTTTTTCAGTGACGGCATCTTTCGTAAATTCCGAGTCACCGGACCTTCTGCCGAACTTAACTGCCGGAAGTGCATTAACACTCAGCCTGGCAACGATATTCTCAACGGCATCATGCTGAAAACCGGAGACAAGTATCTGACCTCTTATCGACTTGGTTTTGTCATATTCCTCATTGAGCCTTTCAAGAATAGCTGTAACAACAGTTGTTTTTCCTGTTCCCGGAGGCCCCTGAATAAGAGCAATATCCGGGGTGTTCAATGCGATGTCGATAGCCTCAACCTGCCTGTCAGTGGGAGCGTGTTTAAAAATTTTTTTTTCCACGAAAAACGTCAAAGGCTTCAGTTTTGTGACGCGTCTGGTTCCGGATGGAATTCCATTTTCTTCGATAAGCAGCCCTAACTCTGGATTGGCGCTACGCCCAGCCAAAATAGCTGCCCGAGCTTTCATCCGTCGCTCAATTTGTGCCTGCTCACCTTTTGTTGACCAAATTAGATATGGCATTCGAGGAATCGTATCCAGCTCGAGTTCAATGCTCTTATTCGAAATCGAGACGACCTTAACCGAAGCGTTTCCAGACTCTAATGATTTCTGCTTCTCTTCGGGATTTTCCTTGAATGAGTTTTCAATAATGGATGAATAGTCACTCCAGCTCATGTCTGGATTGTTTACATACAATGGTATTCTATCGGTTAACTCAATTGTGTCTGATAACTCCAGCTCCTTGGGAGGAGGCTCATTAATGAAAAACTTTACAGTTTTCCCGCTCTGAGATGGTTCAGGACATCCATTATGCTTAATAACTCCTATTGCTTTTGCTTTTTTTAAAAATAGCTCCCCTTCAATTAGTCCATATTCATCCCATTCTTTGAGATAGCTGCCAGACTCCTGAGTCAATCGAGCCATCTCACCGGCATTAATTGCTGAAATTTTCTCAGGCAAAGATGTGAATTTTACATTTCCATGAGCCAGACGTACTGCTCCATCATTCTTGTTTGCATCTCGGAATACAATTTTTGAAGCGAAAAATATGTCTTCAAATCGTGATAATTGTTTTTTCTGAACAGGAACTCTTAACCTGTCTCCCTGAATAGAAAAAGTACGATACTTTTCTTCGATGGGGATGTTTGTCTCATCTTCATCACCTTGAGAATCAAAATCGATATCTGAGGACTTTCCAGCAAGCATTACAAAGAAGGTCTTGTCACCAACTCTTATAGAGCACTTTTCCGAAAGCAATTTCCCCAGCTCTTCAGCTCCATTAAAGCGAATGCCATTTTTTTTAGCCGTTAACTCTATGCGCTCATCAATGCCGATTTCCACATCGCCAATTTCAACAATTTCACCATTGAAAAAGATAATTTTAACAAGTGCACTGCCGTCCTTGGCAACCTGCATTACCTCAGCAAGATGCGCACAACCTCTTTTCAGATGAAAATTCAGATCCTTTCCGGCCGAGGGATCACGAAGCTGCACGCTCCACTGCTGGCCATCGATTCTCAATCTGTATGCCTGCCCGGTATTGTTGGGTTCGATATATCCAATACCAATGTTTGGAGTCTCTCCGGACAGCTCCGGTATCAACCATAATTCAAAGGTAATTTCAGCATTTATGTCTTTCAGTTTCATTTGCCACCTCCGCTGATCATGCATTTAACCAACCGAGGACTATTCAAATGTGCGAACATCCAGAACTGAACATCCGGCGTTACCCGGTCTAATTCCATCTTTTTATAGAGCTTCTGAAAACCACTTTGCGGGTGACTGTCAGCAGCAACGGACAAGTCAGCTTTGCCATGGTCTGACTTTTTAATCAGAGTGCCATTATTGCTCGAAGAGATGAGCACCTCTGCTGTATCCGAATCAAGCATTGCAAACTCATCAAAAATTCGCCTTGGTATCGTGATTTCGGTGTCCTGAGGGATCTCACGTACATACCGCCAGCATGGTGAGTTTATGGGTTTATCCGGTCCATTCCATCGATAAGAGTCAAGAATGAGCACCTGCGGCCTCTGCGTTTTACAGTAAGGGCAATTGTGATCCTCTGTTTCCGGGTGAATGAAATCATAGTAATAGTTCATCGAGCAGCCCGGGCACGTGACGGTCATATCCGCTGCCTGAGCGAGAGCTTCAGGCCAGTGATAGATGGTCGGCCGCAGTAATGGGGATGTCCTGCCCGGGCCGAATGTGCCCTCAAATAAAGAGATCAGTTTTTCTGTAAGGAGAAGAGATCTGGGCAGACCGCTGTCGGAAGAGTTTGAATCATCATCTTGGTCGTCAACCCAAGGGAACAGCCCTGCATAGGCTTTATCTTCAACATCCTCGCCATCATTTTCCTCATCAGCCCAGTCGCCTTCATCCGTTCCATCCACCTTTTTTCCGACAAAAGGGTGAATCAGCGAAAGAAGGTAGAAAGCCACGACCGCGAACGCATGACAATCGCTTGAAGGCCTTCCACCATCTTTGCCTTGAACCAGCTCCGGGGCTCCGTACTTTGGTGTGTAAACAACACTTCCGCCTGCGGTGATTTCAAATCGAATATTGTCGGCATCAATCAGCCAGACTGATGAGTCATCAATTCCTTCTGAAATAAAGATATTGTTGGGGGATATGTCGCCATAGACCATGCCGTTACCATGGAGGCGTGCCAGCAACGACGCGCACTTGTAGAGTGCATGAAGCCTGCGCCTTAGCCCTCCAGTTTTGTAGTAATGGACAATCTTCTTAGCTTCGTTCTCCGGCATAGCCGAAAGCCATGCAGGGATATCGTCGGGACCAATTTTCTTTGCGGACTTGCCATCGAGCCAGAAATGGCTGAACGGAACCATCTCACTCAAAAGCTGCATCACATAACCGGCATTGTTCTGAAGCAAAGCTGCTGGTACGGATATATTCAGGCTTTCCGGCAGAGGCAGAAGCCGGACGCGCTTAAAGCGCTTTAAATACCGTTCCACCGACTCTTCATCGGTGACAGGATTCCCACTTTCATCTGTAACAAGTTTGATCGCCAGATCAGGGTCCTTTGTACGGAAAACAACGCCTTGGCCACCTTGTCCGAGCACCTTGTCCTGAATGTGTACATTCTGATATTCATCCACGTACTCGTTGAATCTTTGGCTCATTGGGAACCTCCTTTCTTAAACAGACAGGCAATCGTCTTGTCATCGGAGTGTCCCGGGACAGGCCATTCATTGAGCCACCGTTTGAGATCCCTCTTTCTTTCTTCCGACTCCAGGTCTGCATAAGTCGAGTAGAGTTCCTGTGCAAAGATCATCTGCTTTTCAGGTAACAGATCATCGGATATGCCATCCGTGCATAGCACAACTGCATTGCATGCCGCGCTTTCAATCGTCGCGGTTTCCCACTGATCGGGTTTAAACTCCTGCTGAAGGCTGTTTGTATAGTTCGAGAAGGAATCCTGTTTGTTATCACTGAGGATAAGGTGGTTTTCTTCAGTTTCTCCAAGGGCAGCAATCATTCCGTCACCGAGGCGGCCAAGAGTGATAATTCCTTCAATCTGGATGGCGAAAAGGCATGTGGCCGAACAATCTGAGGAAGAGTACGGGGCTATTTTCACAAGCCAGTTGGCATGAATGAGCCTTAAAATATCAACGATATTGGCTTCAGGGGTAGTATGGTAGCTCCTGGCTGCCTCAAAAACAGAAAGACAGGCGGCTTTTGATCCGTAATCTGAATGTATCTTACTACCCAAGCCGTCTGAGACAACAACGACATTTCCCCATTTATACCGACGTGCCATCCATGAATCCTGATTAGGAATTCCGGCTTTAACATGTAGGGGGCCGATTACTGAGGCACCCCAACTATTCCAGAGTTTGTCAAGCATCCCAATCCTCCCTTGGTTCTTCTGTTTCAGTCTGTGCGGATTCCAGAATCCGGGCTGTGGATACTGGCGCGGTCAACAGCTCATCAGAACCAAAGATTGTGCTGTCAATTGCTGAAGCTATGTTCTCCGAAAGGTAAACAGTGTTATTTGTGGAAATTTTCTTCAACATCAACATGTCAGCATCAGCGCCGACGGCAACAGTCCGGATGATCAGATCAGAAAATGTGCTCAGTTGGTTCTGAAAACTTACGATGTTTGAATTAGGAAAATTCCCGTCAGACAGGATGAGAGTCCTCGCGCTTCCGGCATCATTCAGATGCTGGAAGAGGAAATCAGAGAGATCACACAGGTTCGAGGAGCCCTCAGCATTTAAGGCAGGAATATCCCCGTCGCTTTGCAAAGCGACCTCGGAAACATTTTGTGCCCATTGATAAAAACGGATGTCTGTGCCTGAGTATTTGTCCTGGTCTATAAGTCGCAGCTGAGCCGCATAACGGCACAAATTCCGCTGAAGATGGATTTTGCCCATCTCATTCATACTGCCGGAAACATCAACAATGATATAGAGGGGTGCTTTCATCGATGACGCCCTCCAGGTTGAATCATTTCTTCCAGCTGTCTAAATAGGCTGTTACCCGATACCGACTGCAGGTTTTTCGAGTCGTCGATTTTCTTTCTTACGACTTTGTTTTTCGGGTAAAAACATGAGGCTAAAACAGCTCGGCCTTCAATTCCGCCAAAATAACGGACAATATTCTGGAGCTTCATGACATGCTCGCTGGTCACATTGCCAGCCTTGCATTCGATGACATAGAGACGTCGTCCATCTGTGAAGGTAATATCAAGCTCCTGATAAGTATCTCCAAACAGGTTGCTCAGTTGTGCCCTGAAGCTTGATGAACTCTTGTCGGTATCGTTATCTTTGAATGAGACCACAAGACCGATGCGAATATCCTTGATCACGCCGGTATCGACAAGGGGTTGGAGCTTCATAAAGGTGTATTCCTCAAACCATCCGCCCGATAGATATTGGGCAAAATCCGGCCACTCCCGGAACTCAAAGTGCTTGGTGCCGATACTTATCTTCGCACTTTTATCCTTGGCAAGCTTCGCGTAGATATCTCCATTGTGCAGTTCAAATGGCTGAAAGCTGTCGTTATAACAGGACAGCTCTCTGTAGAGTCGTGAAATTTTAGAACGCGCCTGCCAGAGCTCATTGGTCAGATTCTTCCGGTCAGGAGATTCAATGCCGGGAATATCAGCCCAATGGCCAGCTTTCGAGGTAAACAGATTATTGCCGTTAAGCTGGATAAAGGTCTCTACCGATGGAATCAGTTTTGTTTCAACGGTCTTAAAGTCATTGAGATAAACAACTTGATTGTTCCGGCTATTAAAATAGAAAGGCGTCGCATTCACCTTGCGACAAGCGGCAAGCGCCCCTGCATACATCAATTTGGTTCCGCCCGTTAGGTTGAAGCCAACCTTTGCATCGGCAGACATTTCCGCGATCAGATCCAGAATTGTGGAACGGACATTTTCAGGGTCATACGGGTCCACGGCGATTTCACCGTATTCAGCTTCTCCAAGAAACTGTTTCATGACATCGGCAGGGAACTGTGCTGAATTTACGAAGATGTGCTTCCTGCTTGAAAACTGGATCACGCCAAGCAGGTTCGGCATTCGCTGTTCGCCGAACAGGTGAAAAATGGCATCATACTGGTCAGATTCCGCATTGGTTGTTCGAACCTGTCTTCCGTGCCATTCCAGCCACTCGTTCGGCAGGGCGATTCTTTCCGGAGGTCTTCCGGGCTGAGAAGATGCGATAAGGCGTTTCTTCAGGGTCGGATGCCTCAGGGCCGCAAAAGCCCAGACAAAAGCCATAACCGGAGTTCCAGGACTCAGGTAGAGTGTAACCAGCTTTTCACCTTCCAATGCCGCAACCGTATTCAGGGATTGAGTCGCTGCCTCGTATATACCTTCGGTATCATTGAGATGCTTCAGACCAACAGAGTGAAAAGTCACATCAACCTTTTTACCGGCATCCCGAAGTTGCTTTTCAAGCCACTGATTAAAATGATTGTGCGCCTCCGCTGTATTTGAAAACAAATCAAGAAACGGTCTCGCTGCCGCAGGATCAGAACCTTCGATCTCTGTTGTTTTTTGCTGAAAATCATCAATGCTGTTCTCGGTTTTATCCGGTTGCGTAAAACCAAGGATGACCAAGTCGGTGTATTCTTCCGCGAGCAAAGCTCCCAGAACGGGGCCTGTTGTCTGTTCAAGTCCGAGTGAGGCCCTGAAATCAGTCATTCCGTACCATGTCATTAAATATTTCTTCATAAACTTTCCCCATTTATGTACGGACGGAACCAACTAACCTGATATTTCAAGCGATCGGCAAAGACAGCGCGATTGTCTGTTTCAAGTCCTTTAAATTTTCCTATTGCTCCACGGACGAACGAGCCAGCATCATCTTCATTCATGCAGAATCCGACGCGCATCTCAAAGAATCCCAGCAGGTCCTTGCACGATGAATTGCAGCGTTTCCAGTTATCCGCAAAGGCAATCACGAATGTCCCTTGCAGCGGACCGTCTTCGAGAATTTTCTTCAGACTCTCTTGTGGTGAAGGTGGCTCATCTTTCTTCACCGGTCTAAAACTTGCCGGTCCGGAGTGAAATTCTTTGGCCGAATCCAACCCGTCAATAATCACGATTCTTTTTGATTGCTTTAATTCCCCGGAAATCTCGGTCAGATTCAGCGCGAGAACACTCTCGTGTTTGGAAACGGTTTTTTTCCCGGAACCATCGAGATATTTTGATGCACTCACCGGTATGATGGAGCGCCCGTTAAAGTAGATGATCTCATCGATGCCATTCTGAGAATCCAAGCTTTGAAGGATGGAGGCGAGTAATCCGTCATGGATTGCGTCGTTATAGCCGGATATCAGCAAATTTGATGACGGCCGGTTAACAAGCGCCAGCGAGAGCGGTTCGGCTTCAAAACTCAACCTTTCACCGAGGTGCAGCTGTATCGTTTCGTGGTTTCTTGAGTTAAACCAATCAATTGCGGGCATTTCAGGCAGTCGCGAACCGTTAAATACTTTTGTCGAACCACAGTAACCGCGCTGGTCGGCTACCTGAGTAATCTTAACAATGTGATCCTTGCACAATTCTCGATCGGCAAACGGTATCAAAAACCGTTGATTTGCCGATTTTGCCCCGTTGGAATTGTTGATGATTCCCTCCGGCGGGCTGCTCAGCTTGGAAGCCTCCCAGTTGTTGTTGCCAAGGATCATCGCGGAGTCTTCCTCGCTGCAGGCGAGAGCAATTCGGCAACCGATCTGGCTTATCAGCTGACCCATTGAAAGAGACTGGATTCCTTTGAGCGTCTGGGTGGCCAGCAGCACATGTATGCCGTAGGCCCGTCCTTGTCTCAGCAACTGGTTCAACATTTTCTCTGCGGGTTCAGCCACTTGGCGTCCCTCAGAAAACAGAATCTGAAACTCGTCAATAATCAGCAGGATACGCGGGAGTTCGGCTGCTGAAGTTTCCCTGTATTCATAAAAATCGCGGACAGACCGGCTTTTGAATTCCCGAGCCCGTTTTTCAAGTTCCCCGGTCAAATGTGCCAGAACAGTTACGCCGTATTCGGGATCACTCTCTGTGGCCACGAGTTTTGCCTGAGGAAGCGGAGGAGAAGCATAAACACTGAATTCCGTACCCTGCTTGTAATCAAGCAGATAGATATTCAACTCCGAGGGTGAATATGTGTGACAGAGGCTATGAATCAGAACATGGAGCAGGTTTGATTTACCTGAGCCAGAACGCCCGGCCAAAAGAACATGGTGCTCGGTATTAACACCGCCAATTGAGAAAGGAACGATCTCACCATCCGATGTCCAGCCGATCGGCACCTGTACGCCCTGAACAGCGACGTGCCCCCAGTAGTCCGAATTGCACCAGAGATCCGTCAGGCTCTTACTGAATTTTGCGCTCTGTTCATATCGGTCCGATATGGATGTCAAAAAAATCGCCAGTTCAGAACGTCCGGGCCAGAATTCCTGTTCCTCCACAGCACTGATTTCAGAGACATGCTTGGTCAGTATCTCTGCCGGAACAATGGAATCCATTCTCTTGGAATATTTGTCTATCGCGGTGCGCAGCCCTGTAAACTTGCGATCCTCCAGCCGACTTTCATCAATGGTCAACACCGGAAGAACGCCGCAGGCAGGTCCATGTTCCAGAAGACGGCCAAGGTACCAGAGGCTTTTGTCTGTCAACTGTTCCGGCACTCCGAAAATGAGCAGCAGTTTGTAGGGTAAGGGATTGCTGCTGTTTGCCTCGTTGTGGGCGGACCAGCTCTTGACCTCTCCCTTGAATTTATTCTGAAGCAGATCCTCAATATAATCCGTTAACCGGGCCAGCGCATTTTCCAGTTCGTCCGACCGGGTTAGCAATCGTTGCTCGGGAAAGAGCCGTTTTACTTTCAGCAGAGAAAGAAAGGGGTCCAGAGACGTGCCCAGTCTCAGCGGATCTGCAGCGGTAATTTCAACATTGCCGACCGGCATGCAGTGCATCAGCCGGAGCATCAGCTGGTGAATCAACCGGTGTCCTGTAGTCTGGTCAGGCAGCCAGAGGGATTTCTTAAAAGGAAAAGGGATCAGCCGTGGGATATAGCCTTTCCAGTTCTGATAGGTAAGGGACATGCGCCCGAATGCCAGAGCGTCAGGAAAATGTGTGCCCATGTTGATATTTTCAACTGTTAACTCATTCAGATGCGGCTGGCGCTGGCGGACTCTTTTGCATAGATCATCAAGATTTTTCAGGGCCGAAACCCATTCCTTCTCAAACTCCTGATTGACAGTGGCAAGCCGCTGTTTTCGGGTGTTATATGCTTCCGTTTTGAGTTTTTCGCCCGGGTAGTCCTTCTCAATGCGGTCGACCTTTTGAGCCCTTTGAGCAACGGCATGATTCAATGCACCAACGGCATCGAACAGACGTTTAGGCATGGACTCCCTGTTTTTCCGGATGCTACTCATGGCCCATGCTTCCTATCGATTGCAGTTCTCCTGTTAGCTGATCAATCTCGGCGGCTCGGGCCTGAAACAATTCTCCCATTTGCTGAAGGCCGGAAATGTCCTGTAAAAGAGGCTCGAAAACATCTGAAACAATAGACTGCCCAAACTCATCCCTGACTGTGTCAGAAAATCTGCCCATCTGCTGTGAGGTCACATTAAATAGATCATCAAACATCGGCATCCTCCTCTTCAAACGGTAGCTGGAGGACGGCACCATCAGCCTTCAATGCCAGCGCAATAACACCTGAAACATCCGCAAATGCTTCAGTCATACCGGCTGCAATAATCGTCTCGAGTTGCGGTTTGGCCATGATGTAGTCAGACTTGAAATCGTCATCAAAGCTTCTGACCTTTTCAATCAGTTGGTACCAGTATTCTTCCGACAGGGAAAGTGAGTGCTCGCTATCCGTTAACAAAATCAGTTCTTCCGTGAGCTGGTCAACAGCACTCATCTCACCTGCCTCCATCGCATTTTGGAGCTTGGAGGAAAGATCCTGAGCCTTGCTAGTGTGTTCAGTTTGTATCGGAGCGATTTTAATTTTCATGAGTTCCTCCGTTATTTGCATTAGAATCGGTCACCATGTCCCAGCAGGCTTTGTCGATCTCGTCTTTTGTCGGGAGCATTCCTATTAGGGGTGAACCAGCACTCCGAAGGGCTTCACGCAGCTCTTCTTCCTGTTTTGGAGTTAAATCCTTGATATCGCGTGAACATACCGTCATCGACGCATTGGCATCCTGATGACCGCCGGACTGGAAAATCATGTGGTCTTTCTGAGAATAGAGATACGAAGCCCGGCCGCATTTCACTTCAATGGCGATAGAGCCTCCGGCCGGAGCGCTCATACCTTCACCACGACCGAGAATAATCGGTACTTTCAGATCTTCGATGATTAGGTCGGTTTTGGTGAATCTGCCGTCCTCAAATGTGGTCCGGGCCTGCGTGTCCGATTTATGTCCGAGCGGCCTCAGAGCATGTTCAACAATTTTTTCGCCACAGTAGCCGCTCAGGTTTCGACGTATCTTAAGCTGCACGGCATGCCTTTCAGCAGGACCGTTGGCGGCTTCGAGCTGGCTTCTGTAGTCGGCAATCTTGGCCCTGAACGCCGGATCATGATCGGCGAGGTATTCAAAATAGTAGCGCTGCTGTTCAACAGAGAGATTCAGCCGCGAGCGCAGCTCTTTCGGAGTAATCGGTTTGCCGGGGTCCTGAGACCATTTCAGCCATGAATAAAACTCCGCTGCAGGCGGGTGCGTATCAAGATAGGCGTTGAGAGCAGCTTTGGCGCTTTCCAGCCGGGCTCTGCCTGTCTCAAGGTGAGTCGCCGCACTGGCAAGCCGGGTCGCACACTCCGTCTGAACGGTTTCCGCCAACTGACTCGCCATATCAAGACACTGACGGGCCATTTCATTTCTCTGCTCCATCTGCATGCGATGGTCTTTCGCTGCTTCCAACGCTTCCTCAGCTGCCGCAACAGCGGATTCCGCTTCGGCGACCGCTGATTCTGCGGCGGCGACATCAGCTTCTTCAGACGAACAGTTGGGCGGTTCATAGTTGCCGTCCTCCTCATAACTGCCACTCGCTTCGCAGGCGGAAAGAGATGAACAAGCGGAGCTCAACTGCTCATTGGCCGAGGTGAGCTGCTCATTAGCCTGTTCCAGCTGTTGCCCGGCCTCCATCTCGGCTTCCATCGCAGCGTCCAGCAGTTGAGCACTGTTGTCAGCTTCCTGCTGCGCTTCGGCCAACTTGGCTTCAGCCGCAACAATCTGGGCCTGACAGGCACTCTCCATGGAGTCATAGGCCGACTGAAGACCGGCTATTGCCTCCTCGATGTTCTCAACTTGTCCAACTGATACGTGCGCCATTCTCCACCTTAACTCTGTAAATAATCTCTTAAACGTGAAGCCAGCGCGTGAAGATAAGGGACCTGTTCCGATGCGTTCGCCTCAAAATGAGAAAGCTGCTGCACCAGCGCGTTATAGTCCTCTTCAAAACTCGCTCGCTTTTCATCCTGCCAGGTATCTCCAAGGGCACCAAAGCTATGATTCAAACCGTTAACCGCTTCATTCAACGTGTCGATGAACTGCGTCAAAGACTGCGCGAAACGGTCAAGTTCATCAGGATCGCCAATTGCCTGCGGCATGATTTACCTCCAAATTTTTGTTTACCAGTAACCTTCATCGTCGGATGAAGCGGCCGCATTTCCGGTTGTCGCCGACTTAATACTGCCACCGTCAAGTTTTATCTCCGGCGATTCAGGTACTGCATTGGGATTGCTAGTTTTAGCGCGCATGGTTAAAGACATCGTCACCATTTGGAAAAATTGGTGGATATCTTTGGCCTCGCGGGCATCGAAAACTCGATTAGGAACGTCTTTCGCTAGAAATGGGGTTTTAGAAATAAATCGAGCCAATATCTTTTTGTCAGCATCACTACCAATTCCCATAGCCCAGCAGAAGCATTTTGAAGAACGCCCTTCAGAAATAAAATCCTCCAGAGGCCCTTCCCAACTATCATTCGGTTGCCCGTCGGAAACGAGGATAATAGTCGGGCGATTGGCGCGGGACGGAGTGGTCTCCTTGTCCTCGATCATGGCCTTGGCCATTTTGAGGGCGGTTCCCATCGGGGTCATACCGTTTGCCTGCAGACCTTGCCACTGCACCTGAGAAGCCTTGGTATAGGGCACTTGCAGTTCAACCTGATTGCCGAAAGTGATGACGGAGACAAGAATCTCGGTCTCCATCTTTTCTTCCTGCGCAAAGGTGTCCAGCATATCCTCGACAGCCTTGTTAAGGTTCTCGATTTTATCTCCGGACATACTGGAGCTGACATCCAGAAGCAGAACGACAGGAAGCGGTTTGGCGGTCGGGGTGGTGAACTTTTTTGGATCAAACATGGATCATCCTCCTGATTAATTTGCTGGTTTCAATTTCATACAATTCTCAATACTCGGGGAAAAACTCAGCAAGGTTTCTGCTCCCGACAAACACTTCGCAGACCAGTCGGCCGCGATCCACTTTGTAAGCGGTCCTGAGTTCAACCTGCTGCCCATGGATAAGCTTTGACAAAGCATCCTTCGCTTTCTGCCCTTTGGCGGTGTGCAGCTCCGGAGCATCGTAACCGGTGGGACGAACTCTGGTTCCGGTCTCACCGTTCCATTTCCACTCCGGTGACACCTCGAAGGTATCTCCGTCGATAATTGAAGTGACTCTGAATGCTGGCATCGTTGCTCCTTTTGCTTTATCAACCAATTGCGTTTCTTTCTACATCTGGTCTTTAGCAATCGGTGTGCCAAATAATTCAAAAATCTGTAAAATGCTGATATTGCAGGTATTACAAAATTTCTGTCATTGATAAGGCGTTGATTGTATTTCAACTCAGGTTGATGCATTTTAAACCCCGGGTTAAAGTTTTCGTTTTGTCTGATTCAAAAACTTGTGCACCGCCTGAGGGGTTACACCCAACATTCTCGCCGCTTGAGTCTGGTTGCCGTTTGCGGTCTCCAGCGCCCTCAAAATAATCTGTTTGCGGGCACTTCCGAGAAATTCATCCAGAGAAAATCCCTCGCAAGGCTCAGGCAAAGCATCTAATGGATCGGCATAGGTGACCGGTTCGGTAATCAACAGGTCCGATGCGTCCAGCACTTCCACACGGCTCAGCCTTACAGAGCGCTCGATGACATTCTCAAGATCCCTTATGTTGCCTTCCCAGTTGCGGGCCTGAAGACGATTGAGTGCATCGGCCGTGAGTCGGCGCTGTCTTTTAAGGGAACCGTTCAGCCGGTCCAGAATATGCAGCACCAGTTTCGGAATATCTGAACGCCGCTCACGCAGGGAGGGCAGTTTGATTTCGCCGACATTCAGCCGGTAATAAAGGTCTTCACGGAAATTACCTTTACGGATCTGCTTGCGGAGATCATGATTGGTGGCCGCAACGATCCGGACATCAACCGCATGCCCTTTGGTCTGACCGATCGGCTCAACGATGCCGTCCTGAAGGACCCGTAAAAGTTTCGCCTGAGCAGGCAGCGGCAATTCCCCGAGCTCATCCAGAAACAAGGTCCCTTTATTTGCGGCGTCAAACTTGCCAGTCTGATCGGTCACAGCCCCAGTGAAGGCACCTTTTTTATGTCCGAAAAGAATACTTTCAACAAGGTCCTCCGGGATGGCCGCGCAGTTGACTACTATGAAGGTGTCCTGAGGTCGGCCACTCAGTGCATGGACGTAGCGGGCAAACAACTCTTTTCCGGTACCGGTCTCTCCGGTAATCAGGATCGGAGCCAGCGATGAGGCCAGCATGGCTCCCATGTCGAGCGCCTTAAGCATTGTCGGATGATCCCCGACAATCCCGAGTTGTGTCCGGGCCGAATCCACATCAACCTCGTACTCATCAAGGGCGAAACTGGAGGATTTAAATCGGACCGACGGAAACTCGTCTGATGACAGGTCAATCTCGCTTACAGGGGGGAGATCCTTCGTTACAAAGCGTGGCGGCCTTACATGAAGGATCTTGGCTGGGATTTCGCCTGAAGATGCCAACAACACCCAGCAGGCATGCATCTGCGGTGTTCCCGATGCGACCGAGATATAGAAACTGGCCGGGCCATGCTCTTCCTGAATGGCATGCGCGTGCTGTTTCAGCCCGCCAAAGATATCCCGGTAGCTGGTCGGGTCCGACAGTTTCATATCCAGAACATGTACCTCACAGTCCGGATGCAATGCATTGATCACCTCCTTGGTGCTCCTGCTGATCTCCCGGGTGGTTGGCGTGTCAAAAAGAAATACATGCTCGAAACTACTGACGTTTAACAACGACAGGATCGGCCCCGGCTGTTCTTCTTTGTCTACCAGCCCTTTTGAATAGGGGTCGTGAAAGCCGGTAAATGTCAGCAGGATATTTTTCAAACTATTATTCTCCTTTTAACTCGCCATGGACGGCGGGTTTTCTACTGGCATGCTTTTCTTCTATTTCTTCGCACATGTATTTTTTCATAGTTAAGGGTAGCCTCCCAAGCATTTCATATAACGGTCAGTATAAAAGCAGTAGCCGGTTTACTGCACATAATTTTCGGATAGCAAGATACTTAATTAAATGCTAAAACAGTTCGAGTTTACACCCAAACCGTAATTGCTTTTATACAGTGTTGGGGGGCGTTGTATTTATTTCCATCTAACTGCAAACGCAATAATTAGTTTTACAACAAACAGAATTAGCATTAAGTGAACTATCGTTTGCATTTCACCAACTAAGAATGATATTGAAAGCCCAATCACCATCAAAAATGCACCGTAAACTCTTTGTCTCAAATGTTCTCTAATGCTATTAATAACGGTCATTGCTGTCAGCGTATAAACAGAAATTACTGCTATTCCAACCCAATCATTGGGGAAAAGCCAAATCAATACCAAAGGTTGAACTACGTGAAAAGCAATAAATACATATCGCATTTTCGGTTTTTCGATATAGTAATTATTAGTCCCTTCGGTAAAATTTGAAACTACACCACCTGCTAAATCCAATGCTAACAAACCGAGGATGATAAACTTAAATGGTTCTAAGGCTAAATCCCAGGCGAGTAACAATATAATAATAGTTGTAATTATTGCTGTGGTATAATTGATTAATAAATCAAAAACACTTGCTTGCTTACCGTGTAATTCGTGCAAGTATGAAGGAATCGAAACTTTTTTATCAAATGCTTTCATCATTCTATTTTTTTAATTTGTTTTACAAAGTTCGGAAGTTTATATGATTCTTCCTTTAACATTTGTTAAAAACGAGATGCATACTCTTGTTTATAGTTCTCAAAAAACTTACTCAACGCTTTATTACCGTATTTTGGAGCAATCATGTCCATTGATAATGTAGTAAGAAAAAACTCAACTGGTCCATAGATTTTTGATGAGGAAAATGTTCTAATTACAATTAAAATAATTTTTTTTATCCAATTTGGTAAATAGGTGACCTTAACTTTTTTTCCTAAAATATCAGAGGCTACGCTTACTAATTCATTATGAGAATATAAGCATGGTCCTCCAATAGTAAATTCAGTTTTATTAGTTCTTAAAATATTGACTATTTCAATGGCTAAGTCTTCACCATCAATAGGATTAATTCTATAGTTGCCTTTGCCAAATAGATATACTGTTCCCTTGCTTGCCATCTCTAAAAAATCACCTAAATCAGAGAAAAATCCATTTGGACGTACAATGCAGTAGTCAATACCCGATGTTTTTAAGTCAGTCACAAATTGTTCTTTTGCTTCACAAATTTTCAAATCAAGCATTTTTTCACCATTAAGCGATGCCACATAAATGAATTTTTTTACGCCTTCTGATATGGCTTGGTCAAGCAGGTTTTTGTTTGCCTGATAATCAACATCCCAATAGGTCAATCCATCTTTTTGTCGTGTTATTCCAATGGTTGAGATTACAATGTCTACCCCATCAAAAATTCCTTGAAGTGTATTGGCTTTAGTTACTTCCGCTTCTAATGTATGAATTGAAGGCAGTTTCTTAAGGCTTGCTTTCTTTCCTTTTCGAACTATAGCGATTGTATCAACCTGCTGCTCAGAAAGCACTTTTAAAATATGACCGCCCAAATAGCCCGTGCCTCCAGCTAACAAAACCTTTGTTTTTTTCATTATTTGAACCTCTAATTAGTGAAATAATGCAAATATCAAGGTTCGTTATCAGCATTCCTTTTACATTTGTTAAAAAAAGGAATTTTATTTCTTTTGTGTGCCTGCTCTGATTCGACTTAAACTAACTTGGCTTATTCCTAAGTATGATGCAATGTGACCGAGAGAAATTCTTTGTAAGATTTCTGGGTATGTATCTACAAGTTCGTGGTATCGTTGACTTGCATCTTTGGTTCTAAGGCTTTCGTAATATTGTGTCAATCTTAAAAGTTCATGTTGGTGGAATCTCGCTCCCCAGATAGACCAATTATGGTGTTTTGAATATAACGTATCCAAATCATCGAAAGATATACTTGCTATTTTTGTTTTATTTTCAGCTACTTTGATGAAAATGTTACTCTCTGACCGAGAATAGAAACTAATAACATCTGTAAAAGAATTACCTCCAAATTCATACCACAAAATCCTTTCAGATTCGTCATTTGAATAGGCGTATACTAAACCTGCTTGAATGAAGTATAATTTTCTACAGATAAGCCCAGGTCTGAGAATTACGTCACCTGCACTATATATATTGACGATGAAAACATCATCCGCAATTGCAAAGTCATCGTCCTTTAAGACATTTAATCTGGGTACTATTTCAGATAGCAAGTTCATTTATTCGGTTTTTCTGCAATGCCCCCCAACGTTTCGCCGCTTTGCGAAGGCGGGGATTTTTTAGCACTAAACTTCATTAGATGCGCAAAACTTAAATTTAGCACTTCACTGTCATAAAAGCACTTAATCCCCGCTTTTGCAAAACGGCTGTTAGCAGAAGTTTTTTGAGTTATTTTCATTTCTAAATTACCTATTCAAGCATTAATCGTGTATTTTGTAATCGTTGTCCTATGGTGTCGATATTTTTTTTATTTCTATAATAAATCAACTCTTCTTGAGAGAGATTCATTAACATTAATGCCCAATCGTACATATAAGGTTTTATTTTCCTATTTATGTACATACCAGCAATTGCTCCGCCAATACCACCAAGTACAGTACCAACACCAGGAAAACCAACGCTTCCAATAGCAGACCCAGAAGCAGCTACAACAGCAGTTATACCAAAACGGGAAAAAGCCATTATAGCTCTTAATCCCTGTACTCTTCTTTTATCTGAAATTTCAATGTCTTTAAAATCCTTTTTTACACGACTAAGTTCGTAGAGCAGTCGCATCCCCGCAATGATTTCACCAATAAAGGGTAAAATGTCAGCAATATCATCTGGAGCATCTATTCCATAATTAGCCATCAATTGTTCAATATTAGAAACCACTTCTTCAGTTAACTCTGAATTTGAAACGTCAACATTAATAAATTGTGAAGATAATTCAGATGAACTCTCAAGTATTTTTTCTTGAATTTCTGTGCTCGTTGCGAACATTACCTCAGGGTTTTCTAACATTCTCGCTTTTACATCTGCTACATTTTCTGCACCACCCATTTTAGCTTGAACCAACATTTCTTGACCATCTGGCCCTATACCTTTTAAATCCCAAACAGGTTGAGTGGGATTTTCCGCAATACTGAAAGCCCAGCCTGGATAAGTTTTCTCAAGTGATTCCTCCAGATTTATTTCAAATATTTTCCCCTTAATTCCACTAACTAATCCTTGAAAATTTGCTGTGCCCTCAGCGGACTCTTCTAAAGCTTTATTATAAAGACTTTGAGACTCAGAAAGACGTGTGTACTGACTAGCATAACCCTCAAAAACTGTATCATTTACATTTAATTCATTAAATGCATAAAGAGCACCTATTTCAGTTGCTATGCCAATTTCAATTGCAACGCCATCTTTCTTGATTCGCTCGGATTCATAAATGATGCTAGATAAATCATAATATTTATCACTACCTGGTAATTTCTTAAGTTCTTCAATGAATTTATTCGAGTTCATAGTTTAGGAATTAACGATAGCTACTATTAATGCGATAATTGAAATGACTAGAGCCAATAAATTGAATACGCTTGGTTTCACACTGACAATACCACTAAATTTATCCAATATTTCTTTTAATTTAAGTAAATCAGATTCATTAAGCCGTACCCTTTCTGAGATATTGTTTGTTTCATCTTTAACCAATTTGAGTGACCCATTTTGTTCACTTTTAATAGACTGAATTTTATTATCAAGCTCTTTTAAATTATTACTTGTACCCTTAATGAACTTGTTAATTTCTAGTTTTAAGTCTTTAATTTCAGAACTTAAGTTTAGATATTGAGAAGAGTTCTTTTGAGCTAGCAAATTAGCTTTTTTTATATGTTCGTGCATTTCCAAAACACGAGGAATTAGAGCTTGGTTAATTTTATCCTGCTCTTCCCAAAATCGAACTTTGTCAGTAATTTTTGGCCTGTCCATCTTAATATACCTATCTCTTGTTTTTTAATTTCTGCTAACGGTTCTCAGCTATACGCAGGCAGGGATTTTTACCACTGAACTATCAACGAAGAACTGAACTTCAAATATAGCACTTTCCTGTCCTACGAAGCACGAAACCCCTGCTTGCGTATAAGTGATGTTGTGCGTTCGGTGTTCTTTTTTCGTCTTGTTTTTCTTTGTCGTTTCTGACTTTGCGTTGGCTTTGCAAGCTCTTTGACAAAGCTTGGATTTGAGCGTTGGCTCGTGCGGCTTTGGCAATGTGCTTGCAAATAGCGTTGGCATTAAATCGGGTTCAGTCCTAACTCATTTAAATATTCATTGTGTTTGTCCGTGTTTTCTTTTATGCTGTCATTGATTGAAGTGATTTTTTTGTTCACGTCTGTCAAGTCTATTTGTACTTCGTCTTCTGATGTGCTTACATATCTTGAAATGTTCAGGTTGTATCCGTTCTTTTCGATTTCGTCCATAGAAACTCTACGAGCGTATCTGTCAATTTGCTCTGGTCGGTATTTGTAGGTTTCAACGATTTTTTTAATGTCATTTGGCTCGTCATCTTCGCCTTCTCTTAACGTGTTTTGTCGTTTGCCTTTTTCGTAATGTTCACTTGCGTTGATGAACAATACATCATCTTGTTTTTTGCATTTCTTTAAAACCAAAATACATACGGGAATTCCTGTAGAGTAAAACAAATTGGAAGGCAGACCAATAACCGTATCAATATGATTGTCTTTTAACAATTTGGTTCTGATGCGTTCTTCTGCTCCTCCACGGAATAAAACACCGTGAGGTAAAATGATCGCCATTGTGCCCTCTTTGCCTAAAAAGTGAAAACCGTGCAATAGAAAAGCAAAGTCGGCTGCTGATTTGGGTGCTAATCCATAACTTTTGAAACGGAAATCTTCTGCTAAGGTGTCGTTTGGTTCCCAACGCAAACTAAAAGGTGGATTGGCAACTATGGCATCAAACTCTATCTTTTTGCTCGGATTCATTTCATTGAGAATGTGCCATTGGTTTTCCAAAGTGTCTCCGTGGAAAATCTCAAACTCGGTGTCTTTCATTCCGTGCAACAGCATATTCATTCGGGCAAGGTTGTAGGTGGTGATGTTTTTTTCTTGTCCGTAAATTTTGCCTACACTTCCGCCACTGTCTTTGATTCGCTTGCGAACATTCAACAACAATGAACCTGAACCACAAGCAAAATCTAATACTTTGTTCAGTTTGTTCTTTTTGCCGCTGGTGGGGTCTTGACTGTCTAAAGTGACAATTTCTGAAAGTATGGTAGAAATTTGTTGAGGCGTATAAAACTCTCCTGCTTTTTTGCCTGAACCTGCTGCAAACTGACCAATCAAATATTCATAAGCATCACCCAATGTGTCTGAATCGGTAGAGAAATCGGCTATGCCTTCGGCAATTTTTTGGATGATAGTGCAGAGCTTTTTGTTTCGTTCGGTATTAGTTTTGCCTAATTTTTCAGAGTTCAGGTTTATTTCTGAAAACAAACCTTGAAAAGCACTATCAAAGGATTCGTCTTGAATGTATTTGAAGCCTTTTTCTAAGGTTACTAACAAATCACCGTCTTGGGTACGAGCCATTTCGCTGATGTTGCTCCACAGATAATCGGGTTTAATGACGTAATGCACTTTTCTACGCATCTGTTTTTCAAACTCGGCTACATCTGCTTCGTTGGCTTCATACCAAACCGATAAGGGTGTACGATTGTCTTTTTCGGGTAGATTGGGATAATCTGAACCCAATTCTTTTTTTGCAGATTCTTCGTAATTGTGCGACAAATACCGCATAAAAAGAAAGGAAAGCATATAATCACGAAAATCATCCGCATTCATTGCTCCTCGCAGGTTGTCTGCTATATCCCAAAGGGTTTTGCCTAATTGCTGTTGGTCTTTTTGTGTCATAATTCTCTTAATCTTTGGGGATTCTAAATTTGTATTTATCCATCAGCCGACTTAGCACATCATTAAATAGTTCAAAATTGTCTGGCACGGGTTTGTCAATTTGTTGGTAATACACATTTAAGTGTGAAAGTGCATTTACAATAAAGGCAACACGGTCTTTGTCGGTGATTCCAATTTGTTCCAAAACGAAACTGAATTGGCCAACACCAAGAAATGACGCTATATTTTCCAAAACTTGCCTTAACAAGGCGAAATGGTATGTGTAAACTTCTTTTGAATCAGCGGCTTGATTTAATATTTGAAGCAATCTCAAATGGTAAAGAAATACACCATTTTTTGTTTTTATCAATGATAAGTCTTCATTGTCGCCTTCAAGAATAAATTCCTTGTACTTTTTTGACTTGTCTCGATTTCTAAATTTATCTGCATTTTCACCTTTGCCAAGCATATCCGATAAAATTGTTAGAAAGCCAAAGTGATGGGATGTGATAATAATTTTCCGTTTCTCATATTCTTTTAAAATCAAATCGAATACGGTGTAAGCAGTAACATAAATATTGTGGTCGTCTAAACTGGAAACTGGGTCGTCAATGAAAAAGTGAGCATTTTGTGTATCTGCCCAACCTTCAACTTCTAACAAAGCTAAAAAGAAGCACCAAACGAAAATCCGTTCTTCTCCTCTTGATATTTTAATTGCTGTGCCTGTATCATCATTCCGATAGAATGTTACCGAGTCATATCCTTTTTCAAGGTCTTTATTTGGGTTAAAGAAAAAGTTGTATTTTCTTCTGTAAGGCAAAAGCTTTTTTTCTACGTCTTCCTCAGTCATTGAACTGTGAAGTCGATTTAAACTACTTGGCTTGATATCAAGCTTTATGTTTTGTTCGCCATTGTCATTGTCGTTATCCCAAACAAATAAATCTTCGCTAAACGCATTATAATAAACCCCAATGTGCTGTCCATCATCAGGTGTTTTGGTAATGTTCTTGTATTCAACACTAAGACGAGTTTTACCCGTTGCATTAAAAGCATAAATAAGAACGATATTCTCTTTAGTGTCTTTTAACTCTTGTGCTATTTCGGTTACTGTACTCATCTTCTAATCATTAATTTTAGGAAACAAGCCCTGCATCAAACCCTTTTTGTGCTGCTGCAATTGTTCTATTTTCTCCGTCTGTGCCGTGATAAGGGTATCTAAGGACGAAAGACAAGAAGCGATTTTTTGTTGTTCTTTTGTGTCTAATGGCATCAAAAAGGGGAAGCTTTGCACATCATCATTACGCAGATTTGTTTGCTTAACGCCATCATCAAAAGCCAAAAAATATGCGTTTCTATTCATAACATAGTATAGGAACTGACTATCACATTCAAATGAAGTTATCTTGCATATCCTTTGGTTAACGGTGTATTTATTTTCTTCATTAACATAAAAACATTTTGCAATAGCTCTTCCGTTGGGAATATCACTTAATACCATTAGAATATCTCCTTTTTCGGCTAGATAATATGCTTCATTACTAAATTTTGCTACTTCACCATCAGTGGATATAAATTTGGAATTAACAACAATATAGCTTCCATTTTCATCTATGTCCTTTTCGTGAGCTTTCCCATTTTCATAATTGGCTACTTCAGACAATACTTTCTCCACCCACTCCCCATCTTTCTCAAACTCCTTAAACCTAACCTTTGGCACTTTTTCTCCTTCTTGCGGAAAAAGGTTTTGCATCAAGCCTTTTTTGTGGTCTTTGAGTAAATCCAACTTTTGGCTATGGGCGGCTATCAAGTCATTAAGATTAGTTATAAAAGAAGATAATTTTTTTTGCTCCTTCGGTTTTGGAAATGGCAATTCAACTTCTTTTAATGCGTCTTTTGATAAATTGTTATTTTGACCTGTTCCAATAGAATTAATTTTCGAGTGAATTAATGGCTCTAACAAAAATTTGAGTGCTTCATTATCTTGTTTTTTCGGACTTATTTTCATTGTCCGTTGATTAATGAAGCCACTATCAGTATTCCAAATAAAAAAGTTAAAACCTGCTGCTCCCGTTAAACTCAATAATAAATCACCGCTATGTACCTCATATTTAGAAATATCTAAGTCCTTAATTTTACTGTTTGGCAGATAAACTTTTTCTTCATTTGAATTTTGATTGTTTATATCTGTAATTCGAATTACTTGCGTTGAATCTTCTTTATCCTTTGTGAAGTCAAAGGATGAAAATGGATAACCATCTTGTAAATCAAATTGGTTATCTATAGAATCATTTTCCCACTCTCCTTGATTTTGAAACTCAGGAAACCTTAACTCTGGTATTATTTTCATATCCTCACTCATAAGCTGCTAATCCTGAAATTTCACGCCCTTGGGCTAATTTTTTCAATTGCGGTACTAAGTCTGCCATCAAAGCCAATTCTTTTACTCTGCGTTCTTTCCAACTCAGTTCCAAGGGTGCTAAGAGGTCGGTCAGTTTTTCTCCGTCAAAAATCATTCGGTTCATTATCTTTTCTACAAAGGCTTTCAGTTCTTCGGTTTGCAAGCCGTGTTGGTGGGCAATGGCAGCCAATTCCTTTTCGTTTTTCTCTACCACAAAGGTGTCGTAACCTTTGCGTAAGGTGTCCTCATCTTGTCCGCTGTTCCAATCCAAACTATTGATGTATTCGGTCAAATCTTCCTGCTCGTCCATCAGGTTGGCATTGGCACTCAGCAAACTAATCACCTGTGCTTTGGTCATTTTTTGCTTACTCGGTTTCTTCTGCGTGCTGTCGGCAATCAGGCTCATTATATAGTCGTAATCAATCACGGCAGAAGCAAACAGCACAAATTCAAAATCCAATTGCTGTATTTCAGGCGGTGCTTGGTCGCCTTCTTTTTGCTGTATTTCCCGCAATTGCTTGGCGGTTTCTATGTACGAGCTACGGAACTCTTGCAAAGTTTCTTTGGGCAAAATGGCTTCAATCTGGGCTTGCTGTTCTTCGTCAATATCGGTGTATTGGTCTAATTGGGTTTTGAGGCGTTGCACTTCCTTAAAATTCTTTACAAAAGCAATTCGGGCAGCATCCCCTTTTAGGTTATAGACTTCCTGCGGTTCGTTTACCAAATTGTGTTCTTGCATAAAAATGCCCAATTTCTCAACGGCTTGTTTGTATTTGTCAATCACTACAGGTGCAGGGTCCACCAACCAAATTTCTTTGGCTTTGCCGTTATCTTCACCCGAGAACAGGGCAATGGCTGTATTTACGGCTTCTTGCTGTGAACGGAAATCTAAAATATTTCCATAAGGCTTGGTATCGTTCAGCACACGATTGGTGCGTGAAAACGCCTGAATCAAGCCGTGGTATTTTAGGTTTTTGTCTACATACAAGGTGTTCAGGTATTTGCTGTCAAAACCTGTAAGCAACATATCTACCACTATGGTAATGTCTATCTTGTTTTTGTGCGGATAGTCTTTGTTGGCGTATTTCTGGTCTTTGATGCGTCTTTGCACATCTTGGTAATACAAATCAAATTCGTTGATGCTGTGGTTGCTGCCATACTGTTTATTGTAATCGTCAATAATCAGTTTGAGAGCTGCTTTTTTCTCTTCAGGATTTTGTTTATTGTCCTCTTTTTCCTGCACCAAATCCTCTTGAATTTGCTGAATGTCTTTGTTGCCTTCGGCAGGTGGTGAAAACACGCAAGCGATATTCAAAGGCTCAAAATTTGGGTCTTCGGCTTGTCGCTGTATTTGAATTTCTTTGAAAAGCTGATAGTATTCTATGGCATTGTTGATAGAAGCCGTTGCCAAAGCTGCATTGAATCGCCTTGAATTGGTAGCAGCATTGTGCTTGTCTAAAATAGCTTCTACTACTGCCTGTTGGGCAATTTGTTCGCCTGGTTTAGCTTGATGTGTTCCTTTGCCTTTGAAATAGTCAATGTGAAACTTCAATACATTTCTATCATCAATGGCGTGGGTAATGGTGTAAGCGTGCAAACGCTTTTGAAAAATATCTTCGGTGGTTTTGTAAGATGCTTCTTCGCCTTCTCGTATTTGGTAGGTAGCGTTTTCGCTAAAAATAGGCGTACCCGTAAAGCCAAACAATTGAGCATTCGGGAAAAACTCTTTAATGGCTTTGTGATTCTCACCAAACTGCGAACGGTGGCATTCGTCAAAAATGAAAACCATTCGTTTGCCGCTCAGTGGCTCCAAGCGTTCTTTGTAGTTCTTTTTGTAAGTTCCATCCAACGCCAAGCCCAATTTCTGAATAGTGGTAACAATTACCTTGTCTGCATAGTCGGTAGAAAGTAAACGCCTTACCAAGGTTTCGGTATTGGTATTTTCTTCCACACTTCCTTCCTGAAATTTATTGAACTCCTCACGGGTTTGTCGGTCAAGGTCTTTTCTGTCCACGACAAACAAACATTTTTCAATATCGGGATTGTCCTTTAGCAAGGTAGATGCTTTGAAAGAAGTCAAGGTTTTACCGCTTCCTGTGGTATGCCATATATAACCGTTGCCTCTATTTTGGTGAATACAATCTACAATTGCCTTGACGGCATACACTTGGTAAGGTCTCATTACGAGCAATTTCTGTTCGCTCTCTACCAAAACCATATACTTGCTAATCATTTCACCAAGTGTGCACTTGGTCAGGAATTTCTCAGTAAAATCGTAGAGTCCGTTTATTTTCTTGTTGTCGATATCTGCAAATTCATACACAGGCAAAAATTGTTCATCTGCATTGAAAGCAAAATGTTGGTTCTTGTTATTAGCGAAGTAAAGCGTTCTACCGCCATTGCTCACAATAAACAACTGCATAAAGCAAAGCAGGGAATTTCCGTAACCGTTGCCCGGTTCGTTTTTGTAATCCACAATTTGCTGCATTGCTTTTCTATGTGAAATGTCTCCCTTTTTCAGTTCGATTTGCACGGCAGGTAAGCCATTAATCAGTAAAATGATGTCGTAGCGTTGATGGCTATTTTCGGTATTGATGCGTAATTGATTGATAACTTCAAAATCATTCTTGCACCAATCTTTGTTGTTTACTAAGGTGTAATGCAAAGGCGTTCCGTCTTCACGCTGAAAGTATTGGCGTTCACGCAAAAGTTTCGAAGCCATAAAAACATCAGGATTGATGATGTCTTCTCTCAATCTTAAAAATTCATTATCAGACAGGCGAACACGGTTTAATGCTTCAAACTTGGTTCTAAAGTTTTGTTCAAGTGTTTTTCTGTCGACTATGTCAGGTCGATAGATATATTTAAGCTCCGTGAGTTGCTTAATTAATGATTCTTCTATTTGATGCTCTTTAGTCATTATTCTTCTTTCAATAAATCTTTGGCATTAACGTCCAAAATTTTTGCAATACGGTATAAATCTTCAATGCTCGGTTGTCTCACGTTACGGGCGTACTCGTTAATTGTGTTGTAACTCTTGTCCAACTTTTTAGCAAGCCAAGTCTGTGAGATACCTTTTTCTTTCAGAACTTCTTTAATTCGGTTCATTCAAAGCCTAATTAATTTTTTACACGTCAAAGATAGTAAAAATACATTGCCTGATAGTGTAAATATTCACGGTTTTGTCGTGGGTGGGCAGGGGCAAGCTCTTTTGGTTTTTTTAGCGTTGGATTTCAGCGTTGGCAAAAAACCAAATGTGCTTGACCGAGCGTTGGTTTTTTACACTGACGCACAACTTGTTTATATACGCAATAAACATGCGTATATCATGCTGATTTGGAGTGATATGCGCATGTTTGTTGCACAATATTACAGTCCGAGCTGGTCAAGAGGATTGGGTATTTTTTGTTTGGTTTGCTGATTCACATGGGTATATAGTTCAGTCGTCTTACTGCTTTTGTGGCCTAACAATTCCTGAATAATGCGTAAATCCGTTCCGCTCTCCAACAAGTGTGTTGCATTACTATGTCGTAAGGTATGGACGGTTGCCTTTTTTTTGATCTTGCATTCTTTCAAGGCTTTACGAAATAGGGTTTGGATACTCGTGGTGGAATACATCCCACCAAACTGTCCTTCAAACAGATATTCGGCTGGCTTGTATAGTTTGTAGTACACGCGGAGTTGCTCCAGCGCCTTTTGTGAAAGGGGAATTTCTCCAATCTTACGTCCAAATTCTGCCGAGTAGTACAACTTCAGCGCATTGACTACCTGATTTTGGTATGACCGTGAGTAGCCTTTTTCGTAAGCATCCAGCCAACTACATCTTTTGTTGATTTAGGAAGGGGCGTAGCTTGGGGCTAAAAACCGATGCAAACTCCCAAGCAAGCCCATTACTTTGACCTGATTGCCCGGTGGCAGGAATCCGGTCTGAACCAAAAAACGTTTTGCGCCCAACACGACGTCAGGCTATCCACCTTCCAATACTGGATGGGCAAGTATCGCAAAACTAACCAGAAGGTTACCGGTGGATTTATTCCACTTCACACGGAAGATTCCGGTTTTGCTGAGATTATCTTTCCCAATGGGGTTCGTATCCGCGTGAATGCGAGCGATCCGGGCAGTATTGCCCAACTCATTCATTTGTGGTAGGCGATGTTCGCCCTGGGCAACACGCTGAACTATCACCTGTACCGGGGACATTGCGACATGCGCAAGTCCTTCGAGGGACTTTGCGGACTGGTTCGCAGTGAACTGGGACGACAGCCGGCCAGCGGGGAGGTATTTGTGTTTGTCAACCGGCGCCGTACCCACATCAAACTGCTGCACTGGCAGCGCGGCGGGTTTGTGCTGTACTACAAACGCCTGGAGTCGGGGACCTTCCCGGCGCCGGTCCAGGCGGGTCAATCGAGCCGTATTTCCTGGACCGATCTGGCCCTGATGATCGAGGGAATCCGGGTGGAAAAAGCCCGAACATTTACCCGTTACGAGGACGAAAAAAACGGTTTAAATGAGCGAAGAAACGCTGTTTTTACGGGTGTAAGTCGCTGATTTTTCGTACCTTTAGGCTATGAAAAAAGAGCTTAAAAACTTGAGTAAATCCGAGCTGATTGACCGCCTTTTGGCCATGGAACAAGGCACGGATCATAGCATCGCGTCTCTTCAAGCCAAGCTCCAACAGACCGAGGCTCGCAGCAAGTATCTCAGCGAAAAACTTGCCCAGACCGAGCAGCAGGTCCGCCTGTACAAACGCCTGATCTTCGGGGCCAGGCGCGAACGCTTTGCCCCGGACTCCCGGCAAATGGCCCTGCCTTTTGAGCAAACCCAGGCCCAAAGGAAGAAAGCCGAGGCCGAACACACCGGGCGTATTGCATACATCCGGCGTAAGGCCGCCACCCGCAAGCATCCCGGACGCGTAAGCCTGCCGGATCATCTGCCCGTCGAGGTCGTCAACGTCGAACCAGAAGCTGACCTGTCCGGTATGCAACGCATCGGCGAACTGGTTACCGACAAGCTCGAAATTATTCCGGCCAAGGCCTACATCAAACGCTACATCCGAGGCAAGTATGTGCTCAAAGGCAATCCGGATGCCGGGGTGCTCATTGCCGAGCTGCCCGAGGAGGTAGCCGACAAGTCCATTGCCGGGGCGAGTGTGATGGCGCAGGTGATTGCCGACAAGTACGCCGACCACCTGCCCCTGTACCGTCAGCAGCAGCGCTTCAGCCGTCATGGTATTACCATCGCCTCCTCGACGATCGGCAACTGGGTACAAACAGCCGGTGATCGCCTGGACATCCTGTACGAGCATTATGTAAATCACGTCAAATCGCAGGGCTACCTGCAGGTCGACGAAACACCGGTTCCGGTGCTGGAATCCGAAAAGAAGGGTTCTACCCATCAGGGGTACTACTGGGTGTATTACAGCCCGCTTACCCGCAGTGTGTTATTCGACTATCAGCAAGGCCGAGGTCGCGATGGCCCCTCGCAGATGCTACAGAACTTTAACGGGTATATGCAGACCGACGGCTATGGCGTGTACGAACGCTATGGTCAGCGCCCCGAGATTACCCATCTGGGGTGCTGGGCGCATGCACGCCGGTATGTTGAGCGGGCGCTGGATACCGACCGCCAGCGGGCTTCGTATGCCATGGAGCTTATACAACAGCTCTATGGGATAGAACGGTATGCCCGACAGGAGTCGATGACGCCAGCGGAGCGTCGGGACTTGCGCCAGAAGCAATCGATACCCATTCTGGACGAATTGGGCGAGTGGATCTCCCGCGTTGGTCCGCAGACCGAGCCGAAGAGTGCCTTGGGCAAGGCGATGTATTACGCTGCAGCCCACTGGGAAAAACTCAATGTGTACGTGCAGGATGGAAGCCTGGAGATTGATAACAATCTGGTAGAAAACCAGATTCGGCCTACGGTACTGGGTAAAAAGAACTACTTGTTTGCCGGCTCACACAAGGCCGCCCAGCGCGCAGCCATGTTCTATACGCTCATTGGCAACTGCAAGCTGCATGGTGTTAACCCAGCCGAGTGGCTTGAGCATGTGCTGCGAAACATTATGAATACCAAATACAACGACGTTCCAGCGCTCTATCCACAGAATTACAAGTCAACTATGTAGTTGCCTGTATGCTTACCCTTTTTCTACATAGTATTTGTTTATGTACCGAGTGAGATCTTCATCGCGTACACGTGCCGGGGCGCATTTTCCCAGGACCTTAAGATAGGTGCGTACCAAGGTGGTGTAGGCCTCCATGGTACGTGGACTGTACCTTCTTACGCTCATTAAGTTGATGAATTTTTGCATGCTCGTTATGTTTGTTCATAACGAGTATAGTAAATTGAACGGAATGTTCCTCGTTTAATGTGTCCGGATTTTGTGTTCTACCCCTAAAACGTCACCCGTCCGGCAAAGGCGCGATTGAGCGTGGCTTCGTCGATGAATTCGAGTTCGCTGCCGACCGGTATTCCGTGCGCAATCCTCGTCACGCGCACGCCGAAGGGCTTGACCATTTTATTGATGTAGAAGGAGGTGGCTTCGCCCTCGGCGTCGGGATTGAGCGCCAGAATGAGCTCCTCCACGCCTTCGGCCTCGTCGTTGATCCGCGCGATGAGCTCTTTGATGCGGATGTCGTTCGGACCTACATTCTCCATCGGCGAAATCACCCCGCCCAGTACGTGATACCGACCCCGAAATTCGTTCATTTTCTCAATGACGTACACATCCTTCGGGTCTTCTACCACGCAAATGGTGCCGGTTTTGCGCTTGGCATTGGTACACACCGGACACGGATCGCTGTCGGTGACATTATAACATACCGAGCAGTATTTGATCTTGGTCTTTAAATCGATGAGCGACTGCGCGAGCTGGTTCACGCGGTCATCGCTCTGCTTGAGCAGGTGCATGGCCATGCGCTGGGCCGTCTTCCGACCCATGCCCGGGAGCTTCGCCAGCTGCTCGATGGCGTTTTCCAGCGTTTCGGAGGTTAATTGCATGCCGGTTCGCGACTCCTATAACCCGAATTTACTCAGGTCCATGCCGGGAATCCCTCCGCCCGGAATCATGCCCTTGGTGATCTCGGCCATCTTCTCCTTGCCCACCTGATCCGCCTCGGCCAGGGCCTTGTTCACTCCGGCCACAATCAGATCCTCGAGCATCTCGGGATCGTTCGGGTCGATGACGTCTTTGTCTATTTTAATGCTGCGCAGCTCCCGGTTGCCCGTTGCCGTCACGCGGACCATGCCGCCGCCTACCTCGGCCGAAACCTCCAGCTCCCCGAGCTGTTGCTTGGTTTCTTCCATCTTGCGCTGCATTTCCTGTACTTTGCCGAACATGTCGGCCATGTTGAAACTCATAATTTTCTCGGTTTAGGTCGATGGGGCCGCTGATGCAGCCCTTCTACGGTTCAGATCGACGGTGGCGCTGACAACAGTCTCCCGACCGTTCGGGTCGTTACTGCCTGCCGAAGCCTCCCGCCGACGGGTTAAGGTTTTTCGATGGCGAAACAGCCGCGCTGCCCGCCGCAATGTTAATAGTCCAGCTCCGCGCCGAAAATATCCACAATCGCACGGACTTTCGGGTCGGCCTGCTGTATTTTTTTGAACTGCGTGTAGGGATCGTTGTGGTTTTCGGGCTGCACCTTGCTGACGGTGGCCTCGATGTACAATGATACCGACAGTACTTTCTCGAAACACGCGGTCAGCTGTTGTTCGTTCTGCCGGATTAACTGGAGGGTGAGCTCGTCCTGGCACTCGAGTTGTATGATGCGACCGCGCACGTCCAGCAGTTTGGTGCGACTGATACTGAAGGAAACGAGCTGGGCGCAGTCGGTTTTGACTTGTTCCAGCCAGCGGGGCCAGGCTTCCTGCAACTCATGCAGCGGTACATCGCGGTCCTGAATTTCGCTAACCGTCTCCTCAAGGGGATCGGGCTCTTCCACATAGATGTCGGTGGTGTGGTCCGTAGCGTCGATGTCAGGGGTTGGGGCAAGGGTCTGCAGCGCTCCGTTGGGCCGGGTGCCGTTCGTTCCGTTGACGGGGAGGTCGCCGCCTGCTCCGTTGCTGTTTTCCGGCACCGACTCGTTGACCTGTCCGGCGCTGCCATGGTTGGCAAGTCGGTCTGAGGCCCGATTTCGGGTGCCGTTTCCGTTATTTTTACCCGATTTTTTGATGGCCGACCCTCCGAGGTAACGGTCGAGCAGCGAGCCGGAAGCCTGTGTGGCGGGCGTGGCTGAACGTGTATCCGGGCTGGAAGCGTCCGGCGATTGCACCGTTGTGCTCTGCGAAGCGGTATCCGCCTTCCCGTTGCGATCTGTCTGTGTGTTTTTGGTCGGAACCTCCGGTTTGGGCGATGGTTCATCGGGCGATTCAGGCAGTTCATGCCGGGCGCTTTTGGCCGCTCGGGTGGTCCGGGCAGGGGCGGGCGACGATGCTTGTTCAGGTAGTACGGGTGTTTCAGGCTGCATGTGACCCGGGCTTGCCGTCGGGGCCTGGTCAGCGTTCTCATCGGCCGACCCGGGTGAATCTGCTGAACCGGCCTCATCGGTCGACCCGGCCGACGTCACCCCTGACTCATGGAGTTTTTTTTTAAGGTCGCGTATCTCTGACAGCAACTGATTCAACCCCTCCGAGCGATCCATCGTGGTCAGCCTCAACACGGCCATTTCCAGCTGAATGCGAGGCTGCTGGGCCTCCCGCACCCGAAACTGCGCCTCGCTGGTCAGATGCATCATCCGCAGCAGATCCTGCTCGGTGAACCCCTCGGCCGACCGCCGCAGCCGGGCCTTTTCGTCATCGGTGGCTTCAATCAGCTGCATGCTGCCCGCATCCTGAGCCAGATACATATTCCGAAGGTGCTCGGTCAGCGCCCCGAGGAACTCCTGGATGTCGTGCCCTTCAAACAGCAGGGCGTCAATAATTTCCATCGCCCGACGCGGATCGTGGTTTTTGGCACAGTCGATCAGCTCAAACAGGCGGTCGTTGCTGACCACGTTTAGCGCATCCAGCAGGGCGTCGTGGTCGATGGTATTGCCGCAGAAAGCAATCGCCTGGTCCATGATACTCAGGGCATCGCGCAGGGCACCATCGGCCTTGCGGGCAATCACGTGGAGGGAGGCATCATCGATGGTAATCCCTTCCTGTTCGCTGATAAACCGGAGCCGGTCCACAATTTCGGTGACCTTGATGCGCCGGAAGTCGAAGCGCTGCACCCGCGAGAGCACGGTGGGCAGCACTTTATGGGGCTCGGTGGTCGCGAAGATGAATTTGATGTACGGAGGCGGTTCTTCCAGGGTCTTGAGCAGGGCGTTGAAGGCCTGCTTGCTGAGCATGTGCACCTCATCGATGATATACACCTTGTAGGTCCCGTTCTGGGGCGGCACACGTACGCCTTCGCGCAAGCTTCGCACATCGTCGACCCCGCTGTTGGAGGCCGCATCAATTTCGATGATGTCCAGGGTGCGACCCAGTTCCTCGCCGTCCACATCCATGCTGACGCCGTTAATCATACGGGCGACGACCCGGGCCATGGTGGTCTTGCCCACACCGCGCGGACCGCAGAACAGGTACGCATGCGAGATGCGGTTCTGAGCGATGGCGTTGCGCAGGGTGCTGATGACGTGTTCCTGGGAAACTACGTCGTCAAACGAGCGGGGCCGGTATTTTCGGGTGAGGACTTTGTAGGAATCGGACATGTTCCGAAGGTAAGGAAAATCAGGCAAACTTTGGCCGGAACCGTTGTGAAATTCTTGATTTGTTAGCGTCGGGTCTGACGGTACGGCTATGGGCATCCAGGGTTCTTTTCCCGCTCTATAGTGCACAGTGCGTGTTTTTCGCGCCGAAACCGGGTTGGCCTGCATGGTGAACACAAACCCCTGCATCATGGCTCTGTCTTCCGCCGGCCGACTGCTACTACTGTGCTGATAACTGTGTATTTTACGGTATGCTGCTAACGGAACTTTTAGTACTCTTCGCGATGTCGGCCTCCAGGCTGCCGGAGGATGCACAGCGCGAGCTTACGGCCCTGATCCGCGAGGGGGATGCCCGTGCGTTTCGCACGTTTTTCGATCAGCATCATGCGGCGTTGCTGCAGTTTCTGCTATCCAAGAATATTCGTCGGGAGGTGGCCGAGGACCTGGTGCAGCAGGCTTTCCTGACTATCTGGGACCAGCGCGCCAGTCTGGATGCATCCCGCAGTCTGCGCTCATTTTTGTTCACCATCGCCTATAATCGCATGCTCAATCACATCCGCGACCACAAAGCGGAGTCGGTGGGACTGGCCTTTGTTCCGGAGGAGGTTGATGAGGGGAGTCCGGAGTCGGCCACGATTACTTCGGAGGCTATAAAGGCGATGCACCGAAGGCTGGAGACCATGCCGGAGCGCCGGCGGGAGGTGTTCGAGCTGTGTTATTTGCAGGAGTTAAGCCATAAGGAGGCCGCCGAGGCGATGGGGGTCAGTGTGAAGACCATCGAAAACCACATGGCCATTGCCCTTCGGGAGCTTCGCGAGGCCCTGCGTGGGTATATGGAGTAAGTGACTGGTGTAGTCTGGCACCAACCAGCTATGCCGGGAATTAGCGGGCGAGCCAGCGGCCCTATCCTCCTTTACAGATTGCCACTAAGCGTATCAAAGGCATCGAAAGGTGAGGTTATGATGTTTGAAAGCCTTAATTAAACTAACGTGCGCTGCAAAAACTGTTGACATTTGTCAACGATAGTTGTAGTTTATGTATGGAGGAGGTTTTTTGGGTAATCGACATCAACATAAGGAAATACATCTGGCCATCATGTTCGCACTATCGAAAGGGTGGGTTTTGCAGGAAACAGGCGGATCATCTCACGCATGGGGCAGGCTTAAGTGTCCCGAGCGATCGCGTGATGGTTGCATTATCTCCATATGGAGTACCCCCCGTGTGCCCGAGCATCATGCGCGACAAATAATCAAGGCGGTCAATACCTGCCCGCATAAAGGATAGGTTATGAAAAAACATGAATTTACACTGGTACTTGACAACGGTTTTGAAATTAACGACGCCACCGAAAATATGCTCTTTGAAGCCGGTTGTGATGACGCATTGCTATTAAGCAGAAACGGTATTGTCTATCTTGATTTCGACCGGGAAGCTGCGTCGCTTGAGGAGGCGATTTTCTCTGCAATCAAACAGGTAGAAGGCGAGTCTTCATTGAATAAAATCAAGCGGATAGAACCATCCGATTTTGTTACAAGTGCGGAAATTGCCCGCAGACTCAATCGCAGCAGGCAATCCGTCCAACAACTCATATCCGGACATCGTGGAAGTGGTGCCTTTCCGATTCCCCTGGCTGGAGTGACAACAAAAACGATGATCTGGAGCTGGGTAGATGTGACCCGCTGGCTGCTTGACCATAAAAAGCTGAACGATGCATCCGTTTATGAAGACGCGGTTACCATGAAAAAAATTAACGAGATGCTGGAATCCCGGTCGGCAGCATAATTTTTTTTTAAAATGGCATTAGGGGGCGTTGTTCCGCTTCGTGTATAAGGGGCAGACAACAGGAAAACCTGAACTAACCTAACCGGAACTACCTATGAAATCTTTCTTAAACCTCCGTTATCTGATGTTGCCGGCAGCCTTGCTGCTGTGGAGTGGCTGTAATACCCTCAGCCCTGAAAATGAAGAGCTGACCGATGAAGAAATTGAAATTGCGAGCCAGATTATCGCTGAATCGCTGTCTGATCAGTCGGGCGGGATGCTCTCCAGCTTCTACGATGCGCTTTCTACAGTAGACGACAGTGGAATTACCTATGGATCGGCCAGCGAAGTATCCGCATCCTTGCAACAGGGTCCTTTCAACGGTCAGCCACCCCGTAATCCGGGCAACGCCAACGGTCGCGGAGCCGAGCGCAACTACAGTGTTGTCTACAATCCGGAAACCGGTGAGCATACGGTCACCTTCACCCGTGGCGTACAGAATGCTGTAGTCAGCAATGCACAAAGTGTAACCAATGTATACATCTACACGGATGCTGACGGTAATTTCATCGAGTTTCCCGGTGAGCAGCGCGATTTGATAGAATCCATTGCCTTTACCGGACTTCGCAGCGGTGAATTTGCCGGACCGGTACGTCAGTCGACCGCTACCCGCACCGATACCCTGTTCGTAACCGGACTTTCCACGGCCTCAACGATTGTTTCCCTGGACGGTGTGCATTACAACGAAGGCAGTGCCTCGGTAACGCTTCCCCGCGCCGAGCGTACCGCTGAGCGAAGCTTCAGCAATGTATTCCGCATGGAAGACGTACGCATTGACAAGGCTGTGGTTCAGGAAAACGGTACTCTTGAAGAAGGTGTGACCGGTCTGATCAGCTATCGCCTGACCATGACCCAAACCAAATTCAATGGCGAAACCGAAGAAAAAGACATTGAAGGTGTGATTGAACTCGACGGCGACGGAACCGCACTGCTTCGCTTCGGAAGTGTGAGCAATATCTTCCGCATCGGCCTGTACTCCGGCGAAGTGGAGTAACTATGCATCACAGAAGGGACCTGCCGCAAGGCCGGTCCTGTTCTGTTTAGCGGGTTAGTTTTTTTTTACCGTTGGGGAATTCTCCGGAACCCCGAAAAAAAACGGCCCGTGCAGGAAGCCCACTCGATCCGGGTAAGAAACAGACCTCTTCCAATATGACTTCCATCGACCACTCTCGTTAATCCTCTCACAAATTTTGCACAATGACCACTTCCGACCCCCATACCAATCCTGATCCGCTGCATCTGCAGCTGGCCCGATCGTTGGATGGTCGTGAAGAAACCCGGCAAGATCCCCTGCTCGGGTTTCTTGCGTCGTATAAGTCGGCCGTACAATTACGCTCCGGCAAGCTGGAGCGTGGTGCGGGAGGCGTAGGTTTCGTGACGGAGGAGACGGGTGAGCGACCGGGGATGCAGCTTATTACGGGTGACGATACAACCTACGGGGCCTCCTCTGACACAGAAGCGTCCCGCCGGATGTGGTCGGTAATTGATGCGGGTATGGGCGCATCTGCTGTTGCTGATAGCCGGACTACTGGTGGATATGATATGGCGGTACCGGATTCGTCGGCCTCGCCATTGAAGCGCACACGGGAATCCTTATTTACTCCCTACCTTCGTGTTGCGGCTGTGCTTGCGGTGATGCTCCTGGGTGGATTGCTGCTGTATACCCAGGTGCGTCCTGACGAAACCCTTCTGGCATCGGCCACAGACGCTATCGAAAACTATACGCTGCCTGACGGATCGGTGCTCACGCTTCGACCCAATTCAGCGGTGTATGCAAGCAGAAGCGATTCCTATGCCTTGCGGCTGGAAGGGGAAGCACGCTTTACCGTGACCAAAAACCCGGACCGTGTCTTTTCGGTGACTACCACGGATGCGCTGATTGAAGTAACCGGTACCCGCTTTGTAGTCCGATCTACGGGTATGGAAACGGAGGTTTTCCTGGAGGAGGGTGGTGTACGGGTTTCGGCGCTGGCGTCAGGGGAACAGCAGGTGCTGCAGCCTCGACAGGCGCTTCGCGTTGGTGAGCGTGGAAGCAGCCACATTGAGCTCCCCCGGGCTGAATATTACCTGCTGTGGACCCGCAATGAGATGTTGCTTGATGGCAGATCGCTTCGCGATGTTGCAGATGAACTGGAACGACATTTTGGTATCCGGGTAGTATTGGGTGCTGCGCTGGCCGATGAAACGCTGGACGGACAAATCGTGCTGGATGAGCCGGGTCGTATCCTGCAGGATATTGCCTTACTGCTTGGAGCGCAGCTGGAGATTGCCGATAATACGTATCTACTTAATTAATTGTAATCGGCAGGGGCTATGCGTGACGGCCTGTTTTTACTGGTTTGGGCGTTTTTGGGGCTGTCGGTTGCGACTGCCGGATCAGGTACTGCGTTCGGGGGACAGCCTGGCCAGAATGTTTCGGGGGTAATGACTGCGGCGGGGGAGGTTGTCGGGCTGTACGGTGCCACCGTTGGGCCCGATCAGCGCCGCTATGACCGTTCCGGGATTGATACAATGACTGTTGCGGTGGAGGTTGTCGGGTTGCGCGGTGCCACCGTTGGGCCGGATCAGCGCCGCTATGACCGTTCCGGGATTGATACAATGACTGCGGCGCAGCCGCAGTCATTGTACGCCATCATAAGCGATATTCAGCGATTGTCTGGGTATCGCTTTTTGTTTAGGGAGGGTCAGATTGCCGGTATCAGGGTGGAATTTGAATATTCCCGGCGTTGGGAGGAGGATTTGCGGGCTTTGCTGGAGCTTCATGGTCTGAGGCTGCGGGTGGACCACGACCGGCGGCAGTCGGTGGTGTATGTGGGAGGTGCGGCAGGCTACGGGCAAGGGGCGATGCAGGCGCAGGTGTTGCGGGGTGTGGTGCTGGACGGTGAGCGTGGTGAGCGGCTTGGGTATGCGGGTGTGCGTATTGAGACGGAGGGGGGTGTGGTGCGGGAGCTGCATTCGGGTCCGGATGGTCGTTTTGCGGCGGAGTTGTCGGTGCGTGCGGGGGAGATGGTCTGGGTTTCGGTGTCGTTTGTGGGGTATGGCACGGAGCGGGTGGCGTTGCGCGGGGGGGATGTTGCGGCGTTGGGCGGGGAGCTGAGTGTGCGGATGCAGCCCCGGACAGTTATGGCTGACGGCATTGTGATTACGGGGCACGCGCTCGGCAGCCCATCGGATACATTGCGATCCACGTTGTTGTCGGCCGGTCGATTTAGTCCTCTCGGCGAAGGAAACGCCATCCGGGCGGTACAACAGTTACCATCGGTATCAACGGGTGGATCGCTCAGTGACGGTCTCTTTGTTCGCGGTGCCAACGAGGATGCCTTTCAGGTACTGCTGGACGGGGCCGTGGTCTACAACCGGTCGCACCTTTTTGGCCTCCTCGACGCATTCAATCACGATGTGATTCGAACCGGGGCATTGTTTTACACGGTAATTCCGGCCCGCTATCAGGGAACTCCCGGCGGACTGCTTCACCTGGTAACCAAAACCGGGTCGCTTCACGAGTATAGTGGTTCGGCGGCCGTTACAGGAACATCTATACGTGCCAGCCTCGACGGACCGCTGCAACGCGGGAAATCCAGCTGGATGCTTGCCGGACGAACATCCCTGGTCAATACCTCACCGCTAGCCACCACCAATAACCTGATTTCCTGGGGACTGGATGTGAATCGGCCTGCCTCTACCGATCAGCTCGGCGGCCAACCCGTAGTTCAGGGGTTGGATGCCAATGCCCGGTTCTATGACCTGCATGGAAAACTTTTTTTCGAACCGGATTCGCGCACGCAGTGGACCATTACGGGATATTCCGGTTTTGATGACACGCGTCAGGAACTCAGTCGCCTCACCCGAGGTGAATTTTCCACAGTTCCGGATCCTTCCGCGGAGGGACTCTTCCTGGTCCGTCTCTTTCAGGAGCAGCAGTTCGAAACAGAAAATAACTGGGGCAGCAATACCCTCGCCACGCATCTTTCACACCGTACTGCTGGAGGGACACAACTTCAACTGACGGCCGGTTACAGTTATTATCTGACCCATTTCAGCAGAGAAGATTTTACGTACCAGAGACCTTCAGCCAGTGACGACCAGCCCGTCACTTTTGTTGCACCCTTCAGCAATGCGAGTGAACTGAACCACGGTCATCTTTCATTGGAAGTGCAGCCGGATGGATTTACGCAGCTTCGTTTTGGTGCATCAATCCATCGGCATCGTACAGCTTATCTGGAGGAATCACTGAACCGTCCGAATTTTTACCTGTTGTCTGACAGCTGGCTCAACGAAGCCTTTATTGAAAATCGATGGCAGTTTGGTTTGGGTTTGCAGGCCGATGCAGGATTTCGGCTGCATTATTTCAGTAACGGCGGGTATCTGCGCGCCTCACCCCGCGTGAAATTGCTTTGGGAGGCTGCCCCGGGTTTGCAGGCGCGCGTCAGTTATTCAACAACGCATCAGTTCATGCATAAAGTCCGGTTTTTTAATGCAACCACCAGCGATATGTGGATTCAGGCCGATGCCGATCAGCGACCAACCCTGGCGCATACCTGGTCTTCCGGATTTTCACTGGCGGCCTGGTCGGGCGGAATGATTTCGGTGGAGGCCTATTACCGTCGGCAACAAAACCTCCGACTCCATGAAATCAACATCCAGCAAATTGAGCGTCCTCTGGCCGGATCGCCCTGGTACACGGATAACGAGGGGCTTGCCCGCGGTGTGGAGGTTACCCTGGTGCATAATCACCGCTATGTTGTGCTTATGCAAGGGTATACGTTCAGCGAAGTCCGGCTCCGTAATGACATAATTGATGGCGGAGACTGGTTCTTCGCGGGTTTCGACCGCCGACATCAGTCCACTTCCACGTTGATGCTGCGTCCGCTGGAAGGCCTGGATCTCTCGGTGAGTTACTACCTGGCTTCGGGCATCCCGGACCGCCTTCATTTCAGCAGCCTGGCCGGCGCACAGCAGCGGATGGGCGGGTACCGGCGGGTTGATGTGAGTTTACAATATCGGATTGAAACCGGTCGCTCAGGAAACCAATCTTCGTTCGGGGTGCAGTCTGTGGAAATCCAGCTGGGGCTTTACAATGCATTGAACCGTAAAAATCCCTGGTACAGTGAGATCAGGCAGGTGGTGACCAATGAGGGACCATGGTCCCGGCTCAGCAGTGAGCGCGCGACCGTATACGACATGGGGTTTCAGCCCTCAGCATCAATCCGAATCGTGTTTTAAGCCGGACGATCGTTGTGTTGAAGCGTCCGGCCGCAGGTCGCAAACGGGTTGTATTTGGGTAGTCAGAACGGGTGCCGGGAAGGTTCCGGATCTGTGGTCTACGTCGCCTGCCGCTGTTGCCACGATTAAAAACTGACGTTAAACCGCGCGTAGAAGTCGCCCTCACGTGCGGTAAAGGCCGCATCGGTTCGTTTGTACAGATCGGTTCGCAGTCGGAAGCGAAACTCGAAGTTCAGCCAGGTGTTGATGGTATAGCGGTAACGAAATTCAGAAACGGTATGGTTGGCACGGTAGCTGAATGATGAAACCCAGTTGGGCTCGGTCTGACCGTAGTAAACGCCGAGCGTATGCCGCTCGAACAGGTTGTTGGCATAGGCCGAGGCCTGCCAGGCAAAGGAGGAGGTTTCGAAAAGGGGACTGGCTACGGGAAAGCCGGCATCGGCCGGACTGGGTGCATCCGGTACAAAGCCGATTTCAGCGCCGGCCCAGTATTCGGCCCCGGCACCGTGTATTGGCAGCCGCATCATGGCTCTGGAGGTAATGACCGTCAGGTTGCGCCATTGCCCGTCACGACGAAACGTCCGGGGGAAAACCGAGATGCTGAGTTCGCGCTGTACCCACAGTCCGGAGGTGTTGCGATGACCGATGTTCGCAAAGGCACCGACACGGGATGCAGGTTCGGTAAAGACCATAGGTGCCCGGGCGGCATGGGAGCTTCCGTTAACCGAGTTATGGTTCAGCACGCCATCCAGCCGCCAGTTGCGGTTCATATTCCACTGCAGCCAGATACCGTCGGTATGGGCGATGCCAACGTTGGCCGAGTAGTAGCGGTCGAGCCCGCGTGGTATAAACCCGGCGAGGGAATGGCGGTTTTGAAATCGCCCTGCGGTGATGCGCAGATCGGGGTGTGCCTGCCACTGGAGCTGGATGATGTCCAGGGTGGTCACACCGGCACTGTATGAGCCTGATGGCCCCGTGTAACTCTGAAGCGGAAATGAAAATTCGCTTTGCTCGGTGGAGTACCGACCGGCTAGTCGGACGCGGAACTGCAGGTCGCTTCGAAGTCGGTAGGCAACATTTACCTGCAGGCGGGCATCCAGCTGTGACACGGTAGTTGTGTTTCCGTCACGGTCGCGCGACTCAGAAACGGCATATACCGGTCGGAAGGTGCCGAAGATTTCAGGTTTTGCCTGATTTCCGGATTGTGCATGCGCAGGTAAAACGGTTACTCCCGTCAGCAAGAAGAGTAAAGTCGGAATATGCTTCAAGAAGGAAGCCCGGCATAGCTTCGTTATCTCCTGGTAGATTTTCATTGGGTATGTAGTTGGATTTAACGGCGTTATTTTACGCCCAATACTACCAATAACTTAACCAAATCACCCAGTTAAACTATTTAAAAGCTGGTAATGACCATAAGGTCACCACACGTGGTTGCCCCAGCGAAGTGTCGTTCTGTTCAAGTATTTTCAGAAACGGAAATTAAACCGCATGTAGTAATCGCTGTCGCGCTGTGTAAATGCCGACCCGGTGCGACGATACAAATCGGTGCGCAGACGGTAGCGGATTTCGAAATTCAGCCAGGAGGTAAACGTGTACCGATACCGGATTTCTGACATGGTATTATTCGGCCTGTAGCTGGAAGATATGACCCAGTTTGGTTCGGTCTGACCGTAAAGGATTCCCAGCGTATGCCGGTCGAACAGGTTGTTGGCATACGCCGACACCTGCCAGGCGATGGAAGACGTTGCCGAGAAGGGCTCCGCTACGGGTATTCCCGCATCGACCGGATCAGGAGCATCCGGTATGAAACCCAGCTCACCACCTGCCCAATATTCACCCGTTGAAGCGTGAATCGGTAATCTGAGCATGGCTCGGGCAGTGATAATGGAAAGATTATGCCAGGATCCGTCCCGTTGAAACGATTGCGGATACACGGATACGCTCAGCTCGCGTTGTACCCAAAGACCGGTGGTGTTGCGATGCGCAAGGTTGGCAAAGGTGGTGATGTGTGATGTGGGTTCGGTAAAGGTCAATGGTGCTCGGGCGGCGTGGGATGAGCCCTCGTCAGGATTGTAGCTTATGATGCCATCCAGTCGCCAGTTTCGGTTCATATTCCACCGAACCCAGATGCCGTCGGTGTGTGAGATACTAAGATTGGCAGAATAATATCGGTCCATGCCTTTGGGGATGAAGCCAGCCAAAGCATAGCGACCCTGAAAACGGCCTGCTGTAATTCTGATTGTGGGATTTACATCCCATTGCAACTGGATGATGTCGAACGTGGTGGTTCCGGCAGGGTAACTGCCGGAACTGCCGGTGTAGCTTTGTATGGGGAATGAAAGTTCATCCTGTGTGTTGCTTAACCGACTGGAAAGCCGGGCTCTGAATTGCAGGTCATCACGCAGAGCATACCGCACGTTGAGCTGAAACCGGGCATTTATGGTGTAGTTTGTGTTGTAGTCACCCGACCGGTCGCGCGTTTCGGTTACGTAATACACCGGACGGAAGCTGCCGAAAATTTCGGGTTTATTGCTCACCACAGACTGTGAAGATACCGGCAATGTGGCCAGAAATAGTAATGAGAAAACAATTGTATATAGTTTCATAATTCACCTCCATCCGTTAGCACAAATTCATATATAACAGCTTAGACATAATCAGTGTTAATGGCTACACAATCATTGTCGGGATGCCGGCGAACAGGTCTGCCAGGAAAGTCAACCTGCAGTATCAGGATAATTCCTTGAATCAGGTCGATTGAGGGTAGTTTATCTGCAGTCTGCCAGTTTACAACGTACCAAGGGTATGGGTAAAATCTACAGTGACGCAAAATATGCTCAGATTTTACTTAAAAAAACGCCGGATGACAAACCAGTCATCCGGCGTAATTGTGCCTGATCTAACCCCTTCAAGGCACTTTTTGTGTTTAGCTGTCCCTCTGAATTGTTGGTCTGTGCTCAGTTGTATGGTCCGGTCCGAGCGCAGCAGGGTGGCCTTCGCTTGGTTGTCTGGCTGGTGCACCGTTGGTTTTGTCATACTCAGCTGAAGCCTCTACGGGTCACCGGCAGAACAGTCTGTGCTCAGTTAACGGTTCTGCCAATCCCGGTCCTCACACGATTTGCGTGCTTTTCAAAAGCGTGGTGCTACTGCCCAGGCCTCGGTGGCATGCATGTCATTTTGAGCCTGAATCAGCCCGTCGAGGCTCTCCTTCATGAATTCCATGAGCCGAACACGCTGTGTGGCCCGGTCCAGTCCGTTCAAATCTTCAAAATCGGCTTCCGAGAAGGGGACTCCCGGCCCCGCGATGGTACCGTTGGCGAACGCTGAGACAGCCCCGTCACCACCAATTGACCGACCAGTCACAATGTAGTTCAGCCGTGGCAGCAAGACGATGGTGTCATCCGGACCGCCGGCTACCTGGAAGTTAAGGTCCACACTCAGGTAGGCATCAGCGCCTGCATCGTTCAAAAGACGAATATCGCGACCAACTTCCGGCATGAAATTCACCGCTTCCATATTACCCAGGGTTTCACTGAGTCCGGATGGGACCAGTCTATTGGTCTGGCCATACTTTTTCGACAGAAATCGTTGTGTATTCTCCTCGCGAACATCAAAAAATTCATCATATACCGGACTGGAGGTGAATCGTTCTGTCGGAACCACGGTCAGACCGTTGTTTTGGAGCATCGTTGTAATATCACCGTGTACATTGCTGAGAAACTGATCCCAAAATGCATCATCAAGCTGCGGAAACTGGAAGGTGGTGGTAATGGTGGTGTAGGTTATGGTTTCCTGGAAGTAATTCTCGCGACTGGTGGTGCTGCTGGTTTGTTCGTACAGGTCGGCAGTGACGGAAAGGGAGGCAATGCCCATGCGGGTACCGGCACCGCTCAGGGGCACGCCATGATAGCCGTTGGCCACACTGGCGAAGTAGCCATACTCTCCGGAAACACCTTCAACGGTGCGTTTTGCCCGCACAGTACTGGAATTTCGGATGCCTTCCGGCTGGGCAGTTATGGTCAGCGGAACGGTATCGTAGCTGTCTTGTACTACACGGAATTCGGCAAATCCGGGATTATTTTGCGGGTGCTCAACCTGAGAAACTTTGATGCGCAGGTAGCCATCTTCCCGGTATTTCATTTTGCTGGTCCCGTCGAGAGTGATACCACCGGTGGTGTGCGGATTCCGGAATGCTCCGGCCGGGATGGTGACCTGAGAAGCTACGGCGAAGGAGGCGACATTATTGTACAGATGGGTTCCCATTGGCAGACCAGTGTCCGAAACGAGCGATACGGTGGCAATTTTACCTTCCAGGGCGGCATCGTATTCCAGTTGCAGGGTAACCGGTTCCCGCAGGTCCAGGGTGACGGCATCGGGTGACTGGTCATTCACTGCAGTTATCCGAATGTCGGGTGGGATGGTCACGTTGATGTTGAGTTCCTGTCCGGCGGTATTTCGCATAATTACATTTTTCGTGCCGGTTACGCCCGCCTCATAGATGCGGAAATTTTGCAGCGACATAACCGTGGCAGGTTCTCCGTCAATGATGACTTCGCCGTCGAAGTTAACCAGTCCGATACCGCGTGGATTGGTGGCCAGAATGGCTACGGCGTTGCCGCCAACGATCCAGTTTTGCTGCTGGGAGCGGGTATTGGCGATCTTGTCGATGGGATCCAGGTTGCTGGAGGTGATTACGGATACACTCATATTACCGAAATCACTCTCTTTGGAGGTGACCAGTCGGGCGGCGTAGTCGCCTACAATGGGGCTTACTACCGAGCAGGCGGAGATCGCGACCGCTGCCAGGGCGATGAGGGTTAGTTTAACAGGGTTCATAACAGATATGGGTTAGATAGTGGTTTTTGCGGAGGCTACTGATGGTTATCACAATGGGAAACTCCCACGCTACACGTTACCGAGCCCGTTACCCGCTCTCAATAACCCGAACGGAGTATTCATGCGCCGGTCCCGGCAACCGTACTCATGCCGTTCATCGAAGGATTACGGTCGTTGGTCGATTAAACTGGGAATTACTCCGGTAATCCGGTTATTTACGGTCGAATCACAACCCTGAAGCCGTATCCAAAAGCCCGGAGCGAAACCGCAACCATAATCTTCCTTCGAAATCACATCGAAAAACCGTAAGACCAATCCCCAATACACAACCCTCTTCGGCAGCCACGACTCACCACAAACCCCCTCGATATGAAAACCACCTACCCTTACCTGCCTTTTGCCCTCCTGGCCATCATACTGCTGAGCGGCTGCGGCATTCCCTCGGTCCACCCGCTGTATGAGGAGCAGGACCTCATCGTAAAAGAAGAACTGACCGGAGTCTGGCAGCGCAACAATACCTCAGACACCTGGCATGTGCTGCCAATCCGGAATCTGGAAGCATACGTTACCCAACTTGACGACTCCACGGGTATGTGGTCGATTGATCAGGAGGCTGAAATGCATGGTGACTCACTGGTCATAACATCATCGCGGGTCACCCGCACCGTTACCATGGACGGCACCGGACTGCCGGATGGTTCGGTGGCGGACGGGCAGGTGCAGATCTCCGGAGATGCAAAAACGGAGTTCAGCTTCGGCTACGATGATTCCATGGCAGAAAAATTGTACCTGGTTCAACGAAAGGGGCGTGAATCCGGAATCTTCATTGCCGGTCTGGTTCAGATTGAGGGAAATTTATACTTTGATTTCAGGCCGTTTACTTTTGACATTGATGACATGTTCCATTTCCCGGTTCACCTGTTCATGAAGGCCTCCCTTGAGGATGAAAACACGATAGTTATGCACTATTTTAACGATGAGTGGCTGAAGGGACTCATTTCCAACCGGCAGGTGCGAATCCGTCACGAGATCAATCGCGAGGGCGCTGTACTGCTGACAGCACCAACGGCAGAACTGCGCGAATTTGTGCGCAGGTACGGCGATATCGAAGAAGCTTACCGCAACAGCCAGACGTTCCGCAGGATTGCCGACCAGCCGCAGTTTGATTTTGAGATGGAGTAAGTACACCGTTAGTTATGGCAAAAAACCTGAATTTATCCAGCAGTGCAATCTGAACAAACCGTATCGGGATTCCGCAGCCTCGCGCGCAGAACCACAGAGTATCTGCTGTTCTGGTCGGCTTCGGTGGGTCTGCTGGCCTATCATTTTGCCATTGGAGTCAGTCTTGAGCGGATTGATGTATGGTTTTCCGTGCTGTTTCATCTGAGTATAGGCTCGGTTGTGGTACTAAACAGCTTTGTGTGGATTCCGATGTTACTTGCCCGTCGCCGACCCTTACGATACGCTGTGGCTGTGGCCGCTACCCTGCTGGCCGGTATCTGGCTGCACCAGTTCACGTTCAACTCCCTGGCAGGGTGGATTTTCCCCGATTATTTTTTCATTTCCTACCTGAGCTACCCTGAAATCGCGGCCTATCTTGCTGCCTATACCTTACTGACCACCCTCATCCAGTTTTCCAGAAGCTGGTTCCGCGAGGCAGACATGCAGCGGGAACTCATGACCCTGCACGCCCATCAGCAGGAACAGGAACTTCAGCTGCTCCAGCAACAGGTGCATCCCCATTTTTTATTCAACAGTTTGAACAGCATCTACGCGCTCGTACGAAAGCGGAGCGACCACGCCGAAAGTGCCATTCTTGAGCTTTCCGAGCTTCTTCGGTATACCATTGCACATGCCGGCAGTCGGGCCGTACCGCTGGACCAGGAACTGGACTACATCAAAAGCTATATTACCCTGCAAAAGCTCCGACTTGAATCCGAAGCCCGTGTGGAGGTCGACCTTTATCCCGATGAACAGCTCATGGCACGATGGCAGATTGTACCCTTGCTGCTGATCAATCTGGTGGAAAACGCATTCAAGCATGCCGCACCTGCAGATGACCAGTTGGTCATAACTGTACAGTTGAAGCTCACGGATGATAGCTTGCGTTTTGCGGTCAGCAATACCATCGATGATTATCCTTCGGTGAGTGTGAAGGCCGGAAGCGGGCCAGGCGTCGCCCACAACGACCGCGGGGAGTCGTTGCGAGGCCGGGAGGCGGTGTCCGTATCCGGGCGTACTGCGGCGGGCGCAACCGGCCGGAGCCCGGGCACCCATCAAACCGGGGCCCCCGGTCTGGCGTCGACTCCCGTACAAAGCACCGGAACCGGCATCATGCACCTTCGCAAGCGACTGGAGTATTATTACAAAGACTCCCATAAACTTGACATCGAACACCGTCCAACCTGCTACACGGTTACCCTTGAAATTCAGGGAGGTACATCATGAATACCCGCACGAAAATACTTGAAAACCACGAAGGAAGACCATGTTTTACCATGTGGTAATGCCTGAAATTCGCGGAGGAAAATCATGATCCGCTGTCTGATTGTAGACGATGAACCCCTCGCCCGGGAAATTCTGGAGCAGTATGTGGCCGACACGCCCGGCATGCAGCTGCTGCACTCCTGCTCCGGGGCTATGCAGGCCATACAGGCTGTCCGCGAGCACAAACCGGATGTGCTGTTTCTGGATATTCAGATGCCCCGGCTTTCCGGTGTTGACCTGGTCAAAATGCTGCCCGATCCGCCCCTGATTGTATTTACCACCGCCTATCCCGATTACGCTGTAGAAGGGTTCAATCTGCAGGCCGCTGACTATCTGCTCAAACCCATATCCTTTGAACGATTTCTGAAAACAGTCCATCGACTGGAAACGATGCTGCAAAAAAAACCGGAACGTCTTCTTTTGCGTGCAGATAAAAAAATCTGGTCGGTTCCCTATCCGGATGTGCTATGTGTGGAAGCCGGTGGTGACTATATGGTCGTTCATTGCACTGATAAACGCATCCTGGTCAACGAACGGATGAAGCATTTTGAGGAGACACTTCCCGCCGCCCTGTTCGTCCGTGTTCACAAATCGTGGATAATAAACAAAGCGTACCTGGCCTACATCGAAGGGAATACCATCTCACTCACCGATGGTAAATCGGTTCCCATCGGCAAAACATACCGTGGCGAAGTAGAAGAAAAGCTGTTGTAAAGCACTGAGGAATCTGGCATTTGCCACCGGATTGGTGTCCGGGTTTGTAAAAAAGGCGAACGAGAGGCGTTTACACCATATAGTTCATGCATCCATGCCGGATTCCCCGGCCGGAAAATCATGCAGTGGTTTATGACTGGGTGCAAAAGGCTATGGGGAAATAACGTTAACCCTCCGCCTTCACCCCAAAAAAAAAGGGGCTGATGCACTAAACACCAGCCCCTGAGGTCAGATACGGATAAAAACCGGGGTATTAATTGGTATTAATATTCGGATTTGCATCGACTTCTGATTGTGGAATCAGGAAGGTCCATCGCGGATCGTCCGCGGCAAGTTCAAACAAACCACCGGTTGCCTGGGTTGAGTGATTGGCTCCTGTCCGGTCCAGCGGTTGGGCAAGCCGTTTGAGATCGTAGTATCGGAAACCCTCTCCCCAAAGCTCAATGCGTCGATGCGTCATGATTTCATCGACCAACGCCTGCCCGGTGTTGGCACTTCGAACATAGTTGGGGTCCCGAGTTGAAACCAGGTCAAAGAGCACATCTGCTGCCGTCGGATCACCGGTTCTGGCTTTGGCTTCGGCTTCAATCAGGTACATTTCCGCCGCACGCATGTAGGGTACATCCATCCGACTGTCAACCTCGCTCACCGCGATGAATTTCTGGTGCGTGTAGGGTCGACGGCTGAACGAACCGGGGAGTTCCAAATCTGTGTGCTCACCTGTAGGGTCAAACCAGTCACGACGAACATCGGTAGCTGCCATCTGGTCGTACAGTAACGTGTTGATTGCCCGTGGATTGGTACGGTTTACGATGGTGCTGTTATTGCGCGACATATTCGCACCGAAGTTTCCGAAACGGTCGGTTTGATCCAGGGTAATGTGCGAAGCCCACATCCACTCCCCAACGTTGTAGTCATTGAACCCGTTGAGCAATTCAGCAGGACTCATGAGGGGATAACCGGTACGGGCCAGAGCCGCGTAGTTCGCCGCTTCGGGATAATTACCTTGAGCGAGGTATGCACGGGCACGGATTCCGTAAGCGACGCTTCGATCCAGATGTGACTTATTGGGTCGGCTGTAATTGGCAAGCCGCCGGGCCGCTTCATCAAGATCATCATGAATCTGGGCGTATACATCCGCTACACTGGAACGGGGAAGCCCCTCATTTTCGGGAGTTAATACGATGGGAACCCCATCGTGACCGTTGGCGCCACCGGGTACGTAGCGGTCGCCATACAGCTGAACCAGCATCAGGTGACTGAACGCTCTGTAAACAAGCGCCTGACCGACAGCTACATCAATGGCCGCCTGGTCACCCTGTGCATTTTCCTCACCAGCGATGATGACATTGGCGTTACGCACAATCTGGTAGTAGAAAAGCCACGGGAAGAGGTTATCACGCGCGCTGGCATTCTGCTGAATGTTGAACTGATAGACTCCGTAGTGCCACGTTGAGGTAGTTCGGGTCATGACCACATCTTCACCCATAGCATCGGCAAAGATCATCAGTGCACCCAGACCCACGCAGCCCTGGCACGACAGGTACCGTACATATAGCGAACGGTGGATCCCGTTGATACCCAGCATCATATTCGCCGGATTCGACGTTACTACCGCATCCGAAACATCTTCGGTAGGGACGGTATTCAGGAACTGGTCATCACATGCTGAGACACCCAGCATGAGAATCATCAATCCTGTAACAAGGGTTAATTTATTGTATTTCATAATTCTATCCTGAAACTCGGTTAAAAAGTAAGGTTGATGCCAGCAGTAAATACCCTCGATGGGGTGTATCGGTTCTGGGTAGTACCGTTAAACTGCTGTGCTGCTTCAAGACCGGTTCGCGCTGTACGCTGAAACAAATTCTCAGCATTGGCATAGACCGTAGCCCGACTTATTCCATACTGGGTAGTGAAGGTTCGTGGAAGCTGATAAGACAGGTTCACGTTACGCAGTGCAAGATAATCTGAGTCAACCAACCAACGGCTTGATGCTGCATTGAACGCCGCGGCCTGGTTGGCGTCCAGTCGTGGAACATCGGTGATGTCACCAGGCTGCTGCCAGCGGTTTAAGATATCCGTAGACATTGCACGACCGTAGTCGCTGCCCGGGTGCATGAGCAGGGCATAGTTGCTGTCATAGGTTTTCCCACCAACCTGATAGGTGAATAACGCACTCAGAGAGAACCCTTTGTAGGATAGTGTACTGCTGAAGCTCCCGAACAGATCGGGAATGGCCGTGCCTACAAAACCATACTCCGCATTGTTATGGTTGGTTGTTAGGAACTGACCATCAATCTGACGGATGTCGGCACCGTTGGCGTCAATTGCCTCCTGGGAAGCGACGTACAGGGCGGAACCATCGGCCGGATCCACACCATACCACTGTCGCAGCCAGTAATCATAAATGGAACCCCCGACAACGAGTTTCTTGGTCCCGGTGATGATTTCTTCTTGTGGGAGCTCTTTGAACTCGTTGCGCAGGGTAGACGCATTCACGGTAACATTCCAGACCATATCCCGATTTCGGACAATATCTGCTCCAACGGTAAGCTCAAGTCCGCGGTTGAACATGGTACCGATGTTATCGGGATAGGAATCCAGTCCGGAGGAACGGGGCAGTGGTACATCAAAAATCAGATCTGCTGTTTCCCGGTTGTAGTATTCCAGCGTACCAATAAACCGGCTGTCAAACAGCTCAAACTCGACGGCCACATCGGTCTGGTCGTTCGATTCCCACTGCAGATTCGGGTTACCGGCAGTACTCAGCAGAATACCCGCTTCGGTGGCGTTGTTATAGCCTAGCTGGTAGAGAGCCTGGTACGCATAGAACGAAAGGGAAGCATGACTCAGGTTGGAGTCGTTACCTACCTGACCGTAGGAACCCCGCAGCTTCAGGCTGTTAACCCAGCTCAGCGAACGAATGAAATCTTCCTGATCAAGCCGCCAGGCCAGACCTACCGACCAGAAATTGTTCCAGCGTACATCGCTGTTGAAACGGGAAGAAGCATCACGGCGCAGCGAAGCCGAAATGAAGTATTTACTGTCCAGATCGTAGTTGATTCGGGTAAAATATCCTTCCTTGCGGTACTCCCGCGTATTGGATGTACCGGCAAGCAGATCCACATAGTTAATCAGCTCGTTGTTGCCATCGGTAACCTCGCCCCCACGACGGGTGAACATATAGTTGCGCTCATATTGGAAGCTTTCATGCCCCAGAAGCACATTGACGTTATGCCGACCGAAGTTCTTGCGGTAGTTGAGCAGCTGACTCAGGGTCAAGCCGTTGAACATGATCGCTTCCCGATAGGCATCGCCGCCGGGAGCCGCATCTCCGATAATCGGATTACGGTACCGGTCAACGTTCAGTTGACGGCGGTCAACGGCTGCATTCAGTGTCAGGGTGAAATCGTTAAGGAAGTAAAACTCGCCATACCCACGCAAATTCAGGTTGGTATTTTTAGCCAGTTCACTGTTCAGAAGGTTTTCTTGTACCACATTACGACCGGTCTGTTCGGGTCGGGTGTCTCCGGGATCATAGGTGGTTCCGGCTACACGTTCACCGGTAATGGGGTCCCGCACAAACAGGGGATAAATGGGTCCCATCAGACGGGTACTTCGATAGGGGTTTACAAAGGAGGTATTGCTGGATACTCCGTCAACGGCCTGATTGGATTCACCCAACGCTACGGCTGTGTTAATACCTACCTTCATCCAGTCGCGCAGCCTGGAGTTGATGTTTAAGCGTGCATTGTAGCGCTCAAAATCAGAGTTGACAACGTATCCGGTCTCGTCCAGATAACCGAATGAAGCGAAATAATCGGTATTACCGGCCAGTCCGCTGTATGACATGTCAAAATTGCTACGTGCTCCAACGCGGGTGATTTCCTCCTGCCAGTCGTCATTCCATAACAGGCTGGCACCAGGATTCAATTGCCCGTTGGTTCCTACAATATTGTTGTTGGGCACGCCGTAGGGGTTGTAACGGATCAGGGAGAACAGGTCGTCAGTGGCGCGCTGACTGGCATCTTCCATGCTCAGATCGCCCGACATGCTCAGGCTGTTCCGGTATGATTCCCAGATCAACGGAGCGTATTGCATGGCATCTACACGATCGTATTCGGGAATCGATCTGCTGGTGACACCCTGACTCATACGCACATTAATCTGCTCACGTGCTGTACCGGATAGCGACCGACCCGACTTCGTCGTGATCATAATAACCCCGTTGGCAGCACCGGAGCCATAAAGCGAGGTGGAAGCTGCATCCTTGAGTACCGTAATGGTCTCAATATCATTTGGGTTGATACTGGCCAGTTCCCCGGAAAAAATGGATCCGTCAACTACCAGTAACGGTGCGTTCGAGGAAGACACAGACCCAATACCACGTACCCGGATACTGGGCGAGGAACCCGGTTGTCCGCTGCCAGGAGATATCAGCACGCCTGCAGAGGCACCCTCAACAGCCTGGGTAGCACTGGTAATAGAGCGCTGTTCAAGCTGCCGGGCACTGATCTGCACCGCAGAACCCACAAATTCTTCCCGGTTAATCGAACCGAAAGCCGTCACAATAACATCTTCCAGCTGCGTAAAGTCTTCACGCATACTGACACTGATATTGGACTGACCCTCCACAGGTATTTCAATCGATACAAAACCGATATACCGGAAAACCAGGGTCTCACCGTCTGCAACCTGAATAGAGTAGGTGCCATCAAGACCCGAAATTACCCCCCTGGTGGTGTTCTTCACCATAACGGTGACACCGGCCAGAGGTGCGTCATCAACGGCGGTAGTAACAACGCCGGTGACCGTTCGTTCCTGCTGATTCTGGGCATAGGAGGTCCATGCCAATCCCAGGAACACAAAAAACAGTAGTGTTCTTTTCATGAGCTCACATTAAATGGATAAGTAATCTATTAACGACTCAATGAGCCAATTCTCCTAACTTCAGAGAAGTACACGATTTTACGGTATTTACAATTGTAAACCAATTACAAAATGGTTTTCCAGTATTTTCTTTTTATTCGGTTCACCTTGATCTAACCTCGTAAACAACATGATAATTCGTTATTACTTCGTGCTATTTTCCGTTATATGCGTAGCTGCATTACCCCTGCACGCCCAGGAACAATTCACTTTTCAGGATGTGATGCAATTCGAAAACCTGCAGCATCCGGTTCTGGCCGATGACGGCAGCTGGCTGGCCTACAGCGTGTGGCCCGAGCGGGGCGATGGTGAAGCACGCTTTGAGCAACGGGCCCGGCGCGGCGCCCGGACCTACACCGTGCAGCGCGGGGAACGACCTCGTCTCTCCCCGGACGCCCGTTTTGGCGCCGTTATACAACGTCCGCCTTTCCTGGATTACGAAAACGCACCCCGTGATAACCGGCCGTGATCCGGTGCGGTGCTGGTAGACCTGAGCAACGGCAATCAGACATCCTTTGATGAAGTTCGCGCCATGCAATTTACGTCCGCCGCCGACTGGCTGATCCTGGAGCACCACCGACCCAACGACCTGGACCGCGCCGCCCGTACCAACGCCACGATTGGCTCACCCGTTACCCTGGTCAGTCTGAACAGCGATCAGCGCCTGACCATACCCTTCGTGCGGGAGTCGGCCATCGACAGCACAGGCCGGTTTCTGGTGGTCGCCATCTCTGACACCGCAACCACCAACAACGCCCTGCATGTATACGACCTCAGCGCTGACCAGCCACAACCAGCAGCACTGCACACCGAGCCCCTCGGACACTTCGCCAACATCACCTGGGACCATACCCGCATGCGCATTGCCTACACTGCGTCCCGGCTGGACACCGCCCGGTCGTACGCTCCCGGTGATGCCCACATCGTGCAATGGTCGGCCCCGGTGCCCGCTGCACCCGTAACCCGCCCGGATACCCTGCTCTCACCCGCTGACGTGCACCCCGATTTCCGGCTGCGGTCCCGCAACGCCCTGACCTGGACCCGCGACGGGCAGCGACTCTTCTACGGAGTCATGGCCGCCGAAATGGTCGCCATCGATGAGCAGGAAACCCCCGATGACTCCCTGACCGCAAGCAACCTGTACGACCTTGACACCATCCTCCGGGGAGTCAGCAGCGATGTGTGGCACGCCGACGATCCCCAGATCAAGACCAACGAAAAGCAGACCTGGTCGCGACGGAAAAATCATCTGTACGATGGCGTCATCCACCTGGCCGACCGCCGCGCCGTGCAGCTGGCCACCCTCGAAATGCCCGATATCCGGCGTGCGCATAATCCCAACCTGGTGGTGGGCGAGTCGGACCTGCCCTACCGGAAACTCATCACCTGGGACGGTCGGTACAGCGATCACTTCCTGGTAGACCTCCAGACCGGCCGGGCCGCACAAATCCGGGAAATGGCCCGTTTCGGCGGACAACTGTCGCCATCGGGCCGGTACTACGCCTACTACGATAACGAACACTGGTTTTTGCTGGATACAGCCTCCGGTCAGACCCGTAACCTTACCGAAGCGCTGGAGGTACCATTCGCTGATGAAGAAAATGACCGGCCGATGCCATCCGGCAGCTACGGAATTGCGGGCTGGGTGGGGCAGGATGAGGCCGTACTGATTCAGGACAAGTTTGATATCTGGCAGTTCAACACCCGTACCGGCCAGGCCCTGAACCTGACCGAAGGTCGGGCGGAACACCGGATTTTCCGCATCCGGGACCTGTCTGAAAACCGCATCACCTTTGCCCCGGATGAGGAGTTGTTGCTGGAAATGTACCACGATCGCAACAAGAACTATGGATTCTACAGCGCTCAGGTGGGCGTGTCCGGCACCCGACAGCTGCTGGAAGACGACGCACGATTCCGGTTCATTGCCCGGGCCGCTGATTCGGGCCACATCCTGTACTCCCGCGAGCGGTACGATGAATACCCGAATCTCTGGCTGGCTGAAGACACCCGTTTCCGTCGTCCGTCACAGCTCACAACCCTCCACGATAACCTGCATGAGCGCTGGAACTGGGGTCGGGCTGAACTCATCAGCTGGAACGACCTGGACGGCCGGGAAACACAGGGCGTGGTGTTCTACCCCGGCGATTATCAGGAAGGTCGCCAATACCCGGTGATGGTCTACTACTACGAGCGATTTTCCCAGCGCCTGCACGATTTCAATCACCCGGTCACCAATCATCGTCCGGTCACCGCCCAGTACACCAGCGACGGGTACATCGTTTTTTATCCGGATGTCTGGTTCGATGTGCCCCTTCCCGGTTACTCCGCCACCAAAAGCCTGGTTCCCGGCGTGCAGAAGCTCATCGATATGGGCATTGCAGATCCAGCGGCCATCGGCTTACACGGTCACAGCTGGAGCGGCTATCTGACCGCCCATGTCATCACACAGACCAATATCTTTGCAGCAGCGGTAGCCGGAGCGCCGGTCTCCAACATGACCAGTGCATACAGCGGCATCCGATGGGGAACCGGTCTGGCCCGACAGTTTCAGTACGAGCAGACCCAGAGCAGGCTGGGGGTGAACATGTATGATAATCACCTGCCCTACATTGAAAATTCACCCGTCTTCTTCGCTGAACGTATTCAGACACCCCTGCTCATTCAGTTTGGCGATGAAGATGAGGCGGTACCCTGGGAGCAGGGTATCGAGCTGTATCTGGCCATGCGCCGACTCGGCAAGGAATCGGTATTTCTGCAGTACCACGGCGAACCCCATCACCTGCGTGTGTTCGCCAACCGACTGGACTATGCCATCAAAATGAAGGAATATTTCGATCATTACCTGAAAGGGACTCCGGCGCCGGCCTGGATAACTGAGGGTGTGCCGTACCGTAACTAGGTGGTGACCTGATTGAGCGCAACTGCAGCATCATTCAGAAGCGGGGAACCGGCCGCAGCGCGCGCGCCGGATGTGCCGCCGGATGCCCGGTCCGCAGGTATAGCCGGGCTACGTCCGGACGCGGTATGTCCCTATGGACCGTGCCGGTTCATAACCGGACGGTTGTGTACCCGCGCATTGACAACGAAGCTTCGCAGGGTCCATGTCACCTGCCTGGTCCTGCTGCTGCTATTCCTTAGCGGCTGCACCGGTGATTCAACCCGGCTCCGGGATCTGCTGCCCGGCAGCGCAGGTGCGCCGGAAATTACGGCTCCGGACTCCATCGTCTACACCGGCCGAAGTTCACAGATTGTGATCAGCGCTGTGGGCGATATCATGATGCACGGACCTCAGATTCGGGCCCAGCTCGATCCGCTCACGGGTAACTACAGCTTTGTCAATAATTTCCGCTGGGTCCGATCCTACCTGTTGTTGTCCGATCTGGCCATCGGCAACCTGGAGACCACCCTCGGCCGACCGAACGGTCCGTTCACCGGATACCCGGCCTTTAACAGTCCGGATGCGCTGGCCCGGGACCTGCAACGGTCCGGATTTGACGTCCTGGTCACGGCCAACAATCACAGCATGGATACCGGAACCGCCGGCCTCCGACGTACCGCCTCCCGTGTTGAATCGTATGGTATGGTTGCTGCCGGCACCCGCACAGCGCGCACCGACTCAACCTGGAATCGGTTCACCATCCGTGACATAACCGTTGCTTTTGCCGCATGGACGTACGAATCGGAGCCGCATCAAAACCGACGTACTATTAACGGAATTCCCATCCCCGTAGGTCAGGAATATCTTATAAACAGCTACAATCCCGCCAACACCACCGCCGACTTGTCGCGAATGGCATCGCAAATCACGGAAATGCGGGCGTCCGGTGCCGATCTCCTCATTTTTTATATGCACTGGGGCGAGGAATATGCTGACGAACCTACACCTGCCCAACAGGAGCTTGCCTCATGGCTTGCCGGTCAGGGCGTTGATATCATCTTTGGCACACATCCCCATGTGGTACAGGCAGTTGAGTTTCTGGATGAAACACTTGTAGTTTGGTCGATGGGGAATTTTCTGAGCAATCAACGCTACGAGAGTCTGCGAAATCGCGACACGGAAGACGGCATTATGGTGCATGTATTGGTCAGCAAAGATCATGAACAGAATCAGACAACCGTGACCGAAGTGCATGTTATGCCAACCTGGGTACACCGCTACTGGCAGGGAGGGGCCGATGGCCGTCTCGTTTATGAAATTCTGCCCGCGGCCAATGTGGTTGCCGATCCGGACTACTTCGGAATTCAGGATGATGCGCTGCTGGAACGTATAGGTGCTTCGCTCGATCGTACCCGTCAAACGATTTTTCCCTGACGGGCTGCTCTGCGGCGGTCGATGTAGTTACAGTCTGATCCGTTCCCGGGGGAGGGCTCTGTTCTGCATGTTGGTCGGTACCCGGGTGCGGTTCCGGTACACGTTCGGGCAGGAACCGGTGTTAATAAGGTTCTTCTACCCCGAACAAGTCGGCGTAGTCGGGTACGTTATCCGGGAGTTCCGGATGGTCAATTTTTGGAAATTCACCCTCAAGCGTGCGCAGAAACTCGATAATCAGGCCCGCTTCGTGTTCGTTAAAGGGTCGGCCAACCTGCTGGTTAATCATGGCACTCACGGCCTGTTCTATGGTGGCTGCCGAACCGTCGTGAAAGTAAGGGTAGGTGAGGGTTACGTTGCGAAGCGGAGCTACCCGGAACACAAACTGCTCATCTTCCTGACCCGGGAGTTCGCCACGACCTTTGTCGGTGCTCACACCGTGGGCGAATTCCATGAAGGTATCGCCGCCCAGCATCGGTCCGTGGTGACAGGAGGCGCACTTGGCATCCTGAAACAGGTGCAGCCCAGCGAGCTGACGTTCATTCAGCGCTTTATAGTTTCCGCGCATGTATTGGTCGAATGGAGCATTGGGTGTAACGAGCGTGCGCTGGAATGCAGCCAGGGCTTTGGTCGTGTTGGTGAACGATACCGGTTCGTCATCCTCCGGAAATGCTGCTGCAAAGTACGGGAGGTAGCCGGAACGCAGTAGTCGGAGAACAATTTCGTCCGGGGTCATGTCCATTTCATGGGGTGTAGTCAGCGGACTGGCTGCCTGTGCTTCCAGGCTGACAGCGCGACCGTCCCAGAAAAGCATAGCAAGATACCCGGTGTTGAAAACCGTTGGAGCATTGCGTGGTCCTGCCCGTCCCTGCTCGCCAACCGATACGGTGCGATGGTCAACACCAACGCCGCTGAGTGTATGGCAGGAGTTACAGCTGATGGTGCCTGAGCGCGACAAACGCGCATCAAAAAAGAGCTTGTGTCCGAGGGCAATTTTTTCCGGCGTACGGATATTATCGGCCGGATCAGGAACACCGGCAGGAAGGGGAACCGTCAGTGGATGCACCTCAACAGGAGGTGTTGCAAAAGGCTGTGTATGAATCCACCATCGGGCTACAAAGAAAGCCAGGAGCAGGGATACGAATCCTGCCATGAAATAGAGCGCTCGTGCAACGAAAACAGATTTTACCCGGGGTACTGCCTTTTCGCTCCAGAACACGCCCAAGCTGGAGAGTATAGTTTTGTACGATGTACTCATAACTGGATTATCGGTCGATTTATGCACAGCATAAGTGATGTAATTACAGCAGGCAACGGCATGCCTCCCGACTGCCGGTACCCTTTTCCGGGTGAGTGTTACATCACTCAATAGCAAGAATCGTGCCTGACGCCAACGAAAAAGGTCCGCTGACCATTGGTCAGCGGACCCGGATAGGGGAAGCCAGCCCAAAAGCAGCCGGCCTGGTAAAGCCACCGTTGCCGGTTCAAAGGCAGTCGGCCGGGAAAAGTCACCGTCGCCGGCTCAAAAGCAGTCGGCCGGGTAAAGCCACCGTCGCCGGCTCAAAGGCAGTCGGCCTGGTAAAGCTACCGTCGCCGGCCAAAGGCAGTCGGCCTGGTAAAGCCACCGTCGCCAGCCGGGTAAAGCCTGAACTGCTGAGTCAGCTATGCCGAATTACATGGCAAAGTTCTGTGCGCAGCTACCAGACATTGTGCTGAGGTAAGGCAAGGCCAGATATGCTAGCCACCGAATCTGCCGGTATCATCACTGTTTACGGGGTCTGAACCCGGGGCAGTGACGGATGTGGAATCATTGGGAATTCACCGGTCAGCGTGTGCATAAAGGCGACCAGCTTCTCCACTTCCTCATCGTTGAACGTCCGACCCAGCTGCGACACGCCCATAACGGCGACGGCATCCTCCAGCGTGGCAGCCGAACCGTCATGGAAGTAGGGAAACGTTTGCGCCACATTACGCAACGGAGCAACCCGGAATACGAAATTGTCGCTATCAGAACCGGTCACCGACGCCCGACCAACATCCTCGCCGCCAATGTGGGAGAATTCCATAAACATGTTTCCGCCAAGCAACGGACCGTGATGGCAACTGGCGCATCCGCTCTCCTGAAAAAGCTGCATACCGGCCAGCTCGATTTCCGTCATTACCTCGTGGTTACCTTCCAGATACTGGTCGAATTTGGAACCCGGTGTAAGCAAGGTGCGTTCGAAGGCCGCAATAGCCTTGGCCACATTTTCAAAGGTAAGCGGATTCTCTTCATCCGGAAACGCAGCTTCAAAGTAAGGCATATACCCTGTCTGTCGAAGTCGGTCAACGGCCTCCTGCGGGGTCAGGTCCATTTCCACGTGAGCCTGGATTGGTCCCATGGCCTGATCTTCCAGCGTGGGCGACCTGCCATCCCAGAACTGCGCCTTCAGAAAGGCCGCATTGTACACTGTCGGCGAATTCCGCGGCCCCACACGGGCCCCCTCGCCAATGGCACGCTCCCGGTGATCTACACCTGCAGCACCCACCACATGACAGGTATTACAACTGATAATGCCCGATCGCGACAATTTCGGCTCAAAAAAGAGCTTGTGCCCGAGATCAACCCGCTCAGGGGTCCGAATATTATCTTCCGGATCTTCCGCATCTGCCGGAAGTACTTCAAACAGCGGATGAGGGGTAACAGGTGCCTCCGTTACCGGATCAGCACCCTGCTGACAGCTCATCACACCGAACAGGATAAAAACGGAGGACAGAATAGTTAATAATATTCCTCCGGGTTTCTTTATTGCATTCATACAGGCCTCGTTCTTTTTTGCTTATACCGCAGCGGCAGGCTCTCCAAGATAGGACTCCATCAGCCGGTTCAACTGCAACCTCGCCCGCTCAACAGCCTTCTGTACCGAGACCAGGTTTTCATTGATCCGTGCCGTACCTGCAGCAATGTGCTCACAGGCCAGCAGTCCTTCTTCCAGATTTTTCCGCACCGTCTGCAGATATTTACGGGTTTTGGGGTTTTCCAAATCGCTTTGTGGAAGTATCCGCTCGAGGTAATCCATGTTCATGTCAATTTCCTTGGCAAACATATGCGGCCGTTCAGCCGGAGTGAGCGAAACTCCCCGACCATAGATATGGTCGACCATTTCTTTCAACGTATACGGGCCCTTGAACCAGGCCAGGTTGGGTCCGGGACAGATTGCCTGGGGACCCCGGTGATCTTGGATAATACCCAGCTTAATCAGACTTCCATTGCCCAGGTGATCGCACAGGCAGGCTTTGTCGAGCACAGCTGCTTTCCGGCTCGTTTTTTCATCGGCCGACAGATCCGCTGTTTCAATTTGTGCAATTTTCAGCAACTGATACTGGGTAGATGCTGTACAAATCGGATTTTCGGTAAACTCCGTATTCGTTTTCAGAAACCCTTTTGGGCACGGTGAACCGGGCTTGGGCGTATCGGCTTTGGCCGACTTCCATCGTTCCGAACCGCTGCGTCTCAGGTTGTTGAACGGTACTCCAAGAGGGGAGACATTACTCAGATACAGGTCGTCTTCATCGGCGTGAATGAGTTGCTGCAGGGTTTCATCATCAACCGGGGTGGCCTCCGGCACAACCAGAAACGGCGATCCCCAGCCGGTAGCATCTACCTGATAGTCTTCCAACAATCGCATCGTCTCACCATAGGTGCCGATGCCACCCTGAACGGTAATTTTGGGCACATCCTCAACCTTGTCGGCCGGATACTCCCATCCCATTTTTTCATAAAAAGCCGTTACCAGCGGACGAAACTGAGCGTTCAGCTCCGATTTTTTATCGCGAAACTCTTCCAGTATGGAGGGAAGCAGCCGGCCATCGCTGTAAAAAGCATGTCCGCCGCAATTCAGTCCCGATTCGATACGAAATTCCGACACTTCCAGCCCGTTTTTGGCCAGAAATTTGCCCTGAATGAGTGCCGAGCGGAAATCACTGACTTTCAGAACGATTTTCTTCTTGATTTCCCCGCTGGTATCACGATAAAACTGGGGGAAATTGGCGATATAGCCGAACAGACGAGGATTGAAACCCGCTGAGAGCACCATGGCCGACTCAACAATACTGTTGGCATAGCCGCGTAGTGCGGCCGAGGCATCACTGAATTCCGAGCTCATGGGAGTGCCGGTCTGATCGTTGGCCAGATGATCAACCTTGGCCATGATATTTACATCGATGGAGCCGGGTTTCATCAGGTTGGTAAGCTCATTTTGCATGATACGCCTGCGGGTCTCATCGACCTCGGCCAGCATCTCCTGCCACCGTGCTTTGAGGGGGCTTACATCGGGCAGCATATTGAAAAACTGTGTTTTCAGGCTTTCTTCATCAAAGGGACTGTTTTTAATGGCTTCAAAACGTTCCTGTACGATGTGCTGAACGGTATCAAGGTAGGCGGTGATACGCCGTGCCCTGCCGTCATAGGCATTGCGGGCTATCTGGGTAAAGGGCAGGTTGTACTCGGCTGCGTAATGCTTGCGGATGCGTTCTACCAGCAAGTCGTCTACAATGGATATAACGGAGTCAATGCCAAATGGGGCAACACGCATGGGCGTGTCTATGGAGTGACCGGTTCCCATTACCGGTATGTGAAATTGATGCATGAAAAAAAAGTACTAATGTCAGATTTCGGCTTTCAGGTGCAGTCAGTGCAATACACCAATGTGCAACTTAGGCCTTTTACAAGGCGCTAACCATGACAAAAGTCATATTTCATGTAAAAAATGGACCAGTTTGTCCAATTTGCGGCGCGGAGTTACCGGCCCTGGAATGGTTGGTTATCCGTTTTCCGGATTCAGATCAGACTGGTTGATTACGTCAAAAAGGGTATCAAATTCCTGTTTGAGCGCAGTAAAGGCGTTTTGTGCCGTTTCGGTGTCTCCATCTTTGCCAGCACGCTCTATCAAGAGAGCTACCTGCCGCAGTCGCTCACCACCAACCGTGGCGGCCACGCCTTTGAGGCTGTGTGCGGTATGGGTAATACCGTTCAGGTTTCCCTCTTCCAGAAAATCTTTGAGAACCGTAACCTGATCAGGGATGGTGACCAAAAAGCCTTCGACTACGGCCATTGCGATGTCTGTATCTCCGCCGATGCGCTCCAGCATTCCCTCCCGATCCCATACCGGCAGGCTGGATTGACCTTCTGTTGATTCCATAATGTAACTGTTAAGTATCTGTCGCGGTGTTCATTCCCAGCTGTAATCCGGGAGCCATGTGCACATAATTTTCCCCGTCATGGAATTATAGGCATCTGCCCGCCTATAAAACAAGCGCTAATTTTGACGGGCTGCTGTTATTCATCGCGATCAAAGACCTTGCGGCCGCCAACCCAGGTTTCAAGCACCTGTATCTGCCAGATCTCCGATTCGGGGATGGTGAAATAGTCACGGTCAAGTACAATAAAATCAGCCCATTTGCCTGATTCCAGTGTGCCGGTCACGTGTTCAAGGTGTCCGGCATAGGCCGCACCGATGGTAAATCCGTGCAGGGCTTCTTCACGCGTCAGGCTCTGTCTCGGATACCAGCCGCCCTCGGGATTCCCGCGCTGATCCGTGCGGGTAACAGCAGAATAGAGTCCGTGGAAGGGATTGCTTAATTCCACCGGAAAATCGGATCCGGCGGCAATGACACTGCCCTGATCCAGGAACGTGCGCCAGGCATAGGCACCCAATATACGAATCAGTCCCAGGCGGTCTTCGGCCATATTCATGTCGCTGGTGGCGTGGGTTGGCTGCATAGATGGAATGATATCCAGTTCGGCAAAGCGGGGTATATCGGGCGGACTGACTACCTGGCTGTGTTCAATGCGGTGCCTCAGACCCTGGTCGCCGTACTGATCCCGTACCCGCTCAAAAGCGTTCAGAATAATCCGGTTTCCACGGTCGCCAATGGCATGGACCCCCGCCTGAAATCCCCTCGTGCTGACCTTTTCAATCATGGAAGTGAACTCATCCTCGGTGTAGAACAGCAGCCCGCGGTTACCGGGATCATCGCTGTAGTCTTCCAGCAGGGCCGCGCCACGACTTCCGAGCGCGCCGTCAGAGTATATCTTAACACTGCGCATGTGCAGCAGGTCATCGGCATAACCAATGACCGGACCGTCAGCGGCCAGCTCGTCAAAAACCTCACCCGATCCGCTGATCATGGCATAAATCCGTGCTGTCAGCGTGCCATTGTCTGCAAATTCTTTGTACATCCGGTAATGGGCTACACTGGTGCCGGCGTCATGAGCTCCGGTCAGTCCCACGGTCCGCATTTCTTCAAGGGCCAGTTCCAGGGCCAGACGCTGTTCATCCTCGGTCGGCTCGGGAATGAGGGAACGAACGGGGTACATGGCACGGTCGATGAGGACTCCGGTGGCCTCACCGTTCTGATCGCGCAGGATGGCGCCTCCGGTTGGATCGGGGGTTTCCGCAGTAATGCCGCCAGCCTGCAAGGCGGCCGTGTTCACCCAGGCGGCGTGTCCGTCAACACGGGTCAGATACACCGGCCGGTCCGGGATGATGCGGTCGAGGTCAGCTGCAGTCGGAAAGTCCTGCTCCCAGAGGACCTGGTTCCAGCCCCGACCAACAACCCAGGGAAGATCCGGGTACTGGCCGGCGTAGGATTGAATCCGTTCAAGGGCCTCATCCAGACTTTGGGTTCCCATGAGGTTGACCATCAGAAGCGATTCGCCCAGACGGACCACGTGAGCGTGGGCGTCAGTCAGGCCCGGCAATACGGTACGACCTTCGCCATCCCGTTTTTCGGCCAGCGGATAGGCCAGTACAATGCCGTCATCGCTTCCAATTTCCAATATTTTCCCATCGCGGATGGCCATAGCCTCAAACGTCAGCAGGCTTCCGTCAGCTGATGACAGGGTATACCCGTTAACATTATGGATAACCAGGGTATCAGACGCACGATTACACGCAGCGGCTGCAACAAGGGCAGCCGCCAGGATGACGACAAAGACACGCATAACAGAGAGGTAAGATTAAATCAGGTTTTTTTTTGCTCCAACGGACAGGTATTAACGCCGATGAGCGTATACAGACCGCAGAAACTGAACAGGCTGGTGAAAACCATGATACCGGCTGCCACCAGGGCAACAATACCCAGTGTTCCGGTTACCACATTGGTGAAATACAGAACCAGCATGACCACAGCAATGGCGATGCGGATGATTTTATCGGTTGTGCCTACGTTTTTTACCATAACAGGAGTCCTTGCTTTAAGTGTTTACGTGTAGTGTCATGATAGGGCTAAGGCCTTAAAAAAACATACATACACGCGTCAGTGGCAGACAGTATGCAATATAGCATTTTTTATACAACAACCCGATAGCTGGCCGACTCGTTCAGACAAAACCTGTTACACTGCTCTGAACATCGCCGGGAAGTTCAGCGTGTCGGCCCGCACTCTGTGGAAACACCCCGGGAAAGGTTCATGCCGGAAACGATTACCCGGTTGTGCCAAGTCCTCCGGCAATGGCATTCAGAACCAGCAGCATCCCGGGAAGCATCGTATCAGCCGCATCGGTGTTGCCGTCGGCAACGAGTCCCCTCCAGGTGCGTAACTGTTCAATCTGCAGCTGATGCAGCGGTCGGAGTTTTTCATCGCGATAGCCAATCATAGAGTACATCCGGCCGCGCCGCTCGTGCAGTTTCTGCCCGTACAGGATCTCCAGCATCGACCGCGTTCGCTCGTATTCCTCAGAAATCATGGAGAGAATGCGCTCCCGAAGGGCTTCGTCACCCACCAGAGAAGCATATTGATTCATGATTTCGGTGTCGGTCAGGGCGATGGCACTGGAAGCATTGGTAATGATATACCGGAACGGGTAGAACCCGACGGCATGCTCGGTCAGCAGATCGAAATCGGCGGGATGTTCGTTTTTTAGCCGCTCGAGGGCGGCACCCACACCGTACCAGCCGGTCAGGAAGAAGCGCGACTGACTCCAGCTGAATACCCAGGGAATGGCCCGGAGGTCTTCAAAAGTTCGTTTGCCGGTTCTGCGTGCCGGCCTCGAGCCGATACTGCTTTTTTCGATGATATCCAGCGGAGTGGCCTGGGAAAAGAAGGTCACAAAGCCATCGGAGCGTACCAGTTTCTGATAGTGTTCCAGACTGTAGGAATAGACCCGGTTGATGATGGGTTCAAGCTGCTGGTAAACCGCTGAGCGATCGGTCTCAAGGTCATGCGGCTCATAGGCCCCGAGGGTGAGTCCGAGGGTACCGGCCTGCAGCAGTTCCAGGTTATAGAGCGCGGTGATTTTGTTGGCATATTTTTGGGAGATGACTTCGCCCTGCTCGGTCACCCGAAGGTCATTGCCGATGGTTCCTGCCGGTAGTCCGGCGATGAAACGGTGCGTTGGTCCAGCCCCGCGACTTATCGTCCCGCCGCGACCATGGAAGTAGCGGATGCGGACGCCCAGTTCCTTCCCCACGGCGGTAAGTTCACGCTGGGCTTTGTTAAGGCTCCACAAACTGGCCATAATGCCGCCGTCTTTATTGCTGTCGCTATAGCCCACCATAACCATCTGCACCTGCTCGGGAGCATCCGCACCGGTCTTGAGCGCTTTCAGCGAAACAGGACCTTCGCCCAGCCTGGTTTGATTTTCCCGGAATGCCGCCTGAAGCCGCAGACTGCGCCGGGTTACCGGGTGCGAAAGGAAGTCACGCAAAATCTGCGGACCTTTTTCCAGGTCGCCGATGGTTTCAAGCAGGGGAACGACTGGCAGGATGGAGGCCAGTCCTTCATCGGTGGTTTCCAGAAGCCCGGCTTCACGACCCAGAATGTACACAACCAGCAAATCGCTCAGGCTGCGGGTCATACTGACAATCAGGTTGCCGATACCCCTGGTGCCGTAGCGGGAGCAGTGGCGGTACAGTACGCGGTAGCAATCCAATACGGCATCGGCCTCCGTCCCCAGCTTGAACCGCCGCCGTACAAAAGGCCGGGTGCTCTGCAACTCTTTATTCAGGAAGTCAACCCTACGTTCTTCGGTCCAGTCAGCGAAATGCTCACCGTCTTCCACCCCCGCTGCAACCAGCAACTGCGCCATGGCTGCATCGTGAAACTTACTGTTCTGCCGCACATCCAGGGCCATGAGGTGAAAGCCGAACGACTGAATTTTGCGGACCACCGGTACAACATCGAATTTCAGGATTCGGTCGGCCTTGATAGCGCTGAGCGATTCTGAGAGTACATGTAAATCATCCAGCAGCTGGGTCGACCTGCTGTAGTAGCGTTTTTCCAGATTTCGTTGCTGCGCGGTTGCTTCCTGGCTGGCGCCCAGCTCTGAAATAGGCATACGAATCGGGTTGCCATCGCCGTCAAGCGGTATTTTTTCGATGATCAGATTGAGCAGCTGCCTCCAGGGCTCATTGGGATTGCGCGATGCGGCATGAATTCCGGTTTCCCCGCAATCCCGCAACAGGCGGGCAATGGCGTCGCTGAGGATCTCCGGGGCGTCTGTCTCAAACTCGGAAATACTGATTTTCCGGGCGAGGTCGCGCAAATCAGCCCGAATCAGATTCAACGAGGTCTTTCGCAATTCGTTGAGGGTTGTACGGGTTACCTCGGCCGTGACAAAAGGATGTCCGTCGCGGTCGCCGCCAACCCAGTTGCCAAAGGTCACCCGGGGCAGCTGGCCGGGGTCATCAATCAGGGCGGGATCAAAACCGGTTTGTTCCCAGGCATCCCGCAGACGCTGATCGAGCAGGGGGAGAACCTGTGGAAATACGTTTTTCATGTAGTGCATCACGTTACGAAGCTCATCCTGTATGGAAGGCTTTTCCAGGAATACCTGACCGGTATTCCACAGCCGCTGCATGGCTGCCTTGATTTCCTCGGCAATCTGCTTTTGCTCACTGGAGGTGTAGACCGGGTTTTCCCGAAGGACCATCAGCAGGTAGGTTGTCCGTAGCTGGTCAATTACGGTAGAGCGCTTCGACTCGGTGGGATGTGCGGTAAACACGGGTTCAATCCGATTGGCCGGCAGAGAGGCGGCAATCTGCTCGGCGCTCAGTCCCCGACCTTTAAGATCGCGCAGTGTTTTACCCCACAGGCCGGATATTCGTGAAAGACCGTGCTCGTTTTCCAGCTTACGGCGCAGCTGAACCGCCGCATTTTCCTCAACAATGGTAAGCAGCTGGAAATAGAGCGAATACGCCTTGCTGATTTTGTGGGGGTCGATATCGCCGCTGAGGTCGCCCTCAAGACGGCGAACCACGTCATGCTCGCCTATTTCCTCGAGCATTTCGGTATAGCAGGTTCGCAGGAAGTCAATGTCATGTTGGATTTTCTGCAGATCCAGGCTGTCGTCGGTGGTGCTGAAGTACATGATGTATAGCGGCTTTTTGGCGGTTTTTGTGGTTGCTCATCCCTGTATCAATATAGGAACAAAAACGCAGAAAGCCTGCTGAAACCGTATTCAGCAGGCTTTCACGGCGCTCAAAACCGTTATTATTTGCGGTGCACCCTTGCCGGGGACCGCTTTTTTAATGCGGATTTACAGGATGACCTGCTCCACAACAGCTTCCATTTCAACCGCTGCTTTTTGCATTACGTCATTGATCACGCCACCAAAGGGCCTGGCCATCAGTTCCGAATCCATTCGGGTGACGTACGTCTTGCCGTTACTTTTTTCGTAGATAGCAATGCGGCAAGGCATCATTGGCGTTACAATGCGCTCATCGTCCAGCTTCAGGATTTCAGCGGAGTAGCGGGAGGAACATAATTCGTAAATTTTAACCCCAATCACATCATGCCCGTGACGTTGCAGAATTTCCTGCATATCGTGGGTAACCACGATGCTCCATCCTGCCTCACGTACTTTTTCCTCGAAAACTTCTACGGTAGTGTCAAAATCATAGCGCGACTCATCTTCCATCATCATCATGCCCGGAAGGCTGTAAAAACCGATTATTCCCATCAATACTGCGCCAACGATCAATCCGCCAACGCTCATCACTATAGTTTGCTTATTCATTACTTAGGTGTGTTTAGTTGAATGTACTTGTATTTACAAGTAAAGATAAGAAAGCTGCATATCGCTGTCAAGTGGGTGGGGAAAAAAAGCCGCAGCACAGCTCCTGCCGGAACGCCACACACAAAAGCGTCACGAATTTGTAGCTAAACATTCACGAGGCGATGTCGGCGGGGGGACTGCCGGCCAGCTGGATGAGACGGGTGCGCACCGGAATGACAATATATTGCTGGGGATAAGTGACCATCCGGCAGTCGCCCAGGTCGTTGAGCGGATTAACCGTAATGCGCAGGGTGGATGAACGCCGCTCTACCATGTCTACGGCATAAGCATCATGGGTGCAGCCCGACGGCTGCTCGCCCCAGAAAATACCTACCAAAGTGTTCAGGTCGAAATCAATCTGAGGGGCCGTGGGAATCGTGGTTCCGTTGCTTATGCCACTGTAATGGCGGCGGTAGAACATCGACCACGACTCATAATCGTTGAAGTACACCACCTGTGGTTCGGCAACGGTATACGTCTGAAATGTAACCGTATCAAACTCGATCTCTGAAAACTCGGTTTCTACGATATCACATCCGCTGAGTATAAGCAGGGCTGCCAGCGACAGACCGATGGTGCGGACAGTGCAAGCCAAACGGGTGCTTGCCGTTATCCATCCGGTCCGGCGACTTGAGTTCAGGCGGGTGTGATTCATGTGATGAGATCGGTTGGCGTTTATTTGTTATCCCTCGTGCAGAATCTGGTCGATCTGGGCGTACTCTTCGTTGGTGAAGTGCAAATTCTTCAGACTAGCCAGGTTTTCTTCTATTTGTTCGACCGAGCTGGCCCCTATGAGTACGCTGGTGACCTCCGGAATGCGAAGCACCCAGGCAATGGCCATCTGCGCGAGCGACTGTCCGCGCCGGGTTGCAACTTCATTGAGGGCTTTAATCTGCCGCAGCCGGTTTTCGGTAATCGCATCTTTTTGCAGAAAACCATGGGGTTTGTCGGCCCGGGAGCCTTTCGGGATGCCTTTCAGGTACTTGTCGGAAAGCATACCCTGCGCCAGCGGTGAGAACGGAATACATCCCATGCCGGTATCACGCAACGCATCAATCAGCTCGGCTTCAATGCTGCGATTGAACATGTTGTACACCGGCTGGTGAATCAGGCAGGGCGTTCCCATCTCACGCAACATCTGTGCGGCCTGACGGGTTGAGGCAGCATCGTAGGATGAAATCCCCACGTACAGGGCTTTGCCCGAACGTACGATGTGATCCAGGGCTCCAAGCGATTCCTCCAATGGGGTGTCCGGATCCCGGCGGTGATGGTAAAAAATGTCAACGTATTCAATGCCCATTCGTCGCAGGCTCTGGTCCAGGCTGCTGATCAGATACTTGCGTGAGCCCAGATCGCCGTACGGACCGGGCCACATCCTCCAGCCGGCTTTGGTGGAGATAATCAGCTCATCCCGGTAGGTCCCCAGCCCATCCTTGAGCATTTTTCCAAATACGGTTTCTGCGGAGCCCGGTGGCGGACCGTAATTATTGGCCAGATCGAAATGGGTGATTCCCATATCGAAGGAGCGGTGAATCATGTTCCTGGCAGTTTTATAATCGTCAATCTCTCCGAAATTATGCCAAAGTCCCAGAGAAATGGCCGGCAGCATGAGTCCGCTTTTGCCGGTCCTGCGGTAGGGGATGGATTCGTATCGTTTTTCGTCGGGTATGTACATGACAGGTGCCTTGGGATGAATACTCAATAAAAATTACGGATGCAGCGCTCTGGCGGCATGTAAATACCGTGGCCAATGCACCGGAAACCGTGACGCAGCCGCTACCCTGACAGAAACGTGGGCTGCAGGAATCAACTCAGCCTGGAGTTCGGTGAAGGGCAGACCGGCTCCAACCAATTTACACAAACCTGAAGGATTCTCCATCGAACATGCCCTTATCGCTGAGCTTGAGTTTGGGGATGACCAACAGGGCCATGAAGGAGATGAGCATGAAGGGTGCATGCAGGTTGCTGCCCATGGAACGCGCCATGGCGCTGAGGGCTTCGTACCCGCGGGCTACCTCCCCGCCCGGTGCGGCACTCATGATTCCGGCTACCGGAAGACCGACCACCCGCTGTGCATCTCCGTGTACGGCCGCTATGCCACCTTTTTCCTGCATGATCAGGTTGACAGCCCTGCTCAGATCTTCATCGGAGCTGCCCACGGCGATGATATTATGGGAGTCGTGGGCTACCGAGGAAGCTATGGCCCCGTCACGAATCCCGAAATTCCGGATGAACCCCACGCTGACCGGCGCCTGCGCGTACCGGTTCACCACTGCAATTTTCAGCAGGTCGCGCTCCGGGTCGGCCTGCACCTTGCCGTCACGGATGTGCAGGGCATGGGACTCCGCGCCGGTGACAATCTCGCCGTCATGGGCCACAATGACCCGGCGGAACTCCGAAGCGGCTCCGGGTTCTACCGCTGGCACGACAAAATCGTCCGGGCGGACTGCATACGCGGTAAAATTATTGACCGGCTGCACATCCGGCCGTTCAAAGTTCACCTCGCCCTTCCCATACACACACTTACCGTCAATCCAGGTTTCTTCCACCCGAAATTCCTGTATGTCCTGCACGATGATGAAATCTGCCGGGTCGCCGGGTTTCAGGGTACCCACGGGCAGGTTGTAATGCTCCACCGGACGAATACACATGGCGGTAAGCACGTCAAAGAGCTCATACCCCTGCGCCAGCGACCGGGCTGCAAGCAGGTTGATATGCCCTTTGACAAGGTCATCGGGATGCTTGTCGTCACTGCAGAACATGATGCGGTCCGGGTGCAGGCCGAGCAGCGGGTGCAGGGCATCGTAATTGCGTGCCGCACTCCCCTCGCGAATGATAATGGTCATCCCGGCTTTGATTTTATCCAGGGCTTCATCCAGGGTAAAGCATTCATGGTCGGTGCTGATGCCCGCCGCCGCGTAATGACCGGCCAGCTCACCGCGCAATCCCGGCGCATGACCGTCAACGGGTTTACCGCGGTCGATGGCGGCTTTGATTTTGGCCATGACTTCGACATCCCGGTTCAGCACCCCCGGCCAGTTCATCATTTCGGCGAGATAGACGATGTCGACACGATCCAGCAGGGTCGCCACAGCCTCCGCGTCCAGCACTGCGCCGGCCGTTTCAAACGGAGTGGCCGGCACGCATGACGGAGCTCCGAAAAAAAACTTCAACGGGACCGTATTCCCGTTTTGAATCATAAATTCGATTCCCTCAAGCCCGCAGACGTTGGCAATCTCGTGGGGGTCGCTGACCGTGGCAACGGTACCGTGCCGTACTGCCATCCGTGCAAATTCACTGGGCACCAGCATGGAGCTCTCAATGTGGATGTGGGCGTCAGTGAAGCCGGGCATGATGTAACGCTCCGGTACCGGACCGCTGATTTCACGCAGTGCGGCGATGCGGTCTCCCTCGATAGTCAGTTCCCCCGGATAGATACGGCGGTTGCGGAGGTCGACGATGCGACCTGTGATCTGATGCATATAAAGTTGGTTGATTCAGGGTAGTGTGGCGGGCAGTATCAGCCGGTTCATGGAGCGCAGCGGTCCGGGACATACATTCTGATGGCAGGCTATGCACGATGACATAACCATATTGAACTGCTGCCGTGGATCTTCGGCGGTGTAAATATCATCGTACATCGACTCAAACACGACGAAAAAGTCCTGATATTCGCTTACGTCATCCACGTGCTCAGAGTGAGGCAGACCGGCAAACGGGGTCAGCGGTTTGGGCTCCGGTGTACGACCATCTTCCAGCGCAGCGTGAATCCGCAGCATATCGGTCATACGCTCCTGCATAGCTTCGCGCAGATCCGTTGCCGGTTCATAGGTCTCGCGTTCCGGCAGCAGGGTCATGATACTGAAGCCTGCCAGCACCGCAACAGCGATGAGCAACAGTCGTTTCATCGCAGCAATACGCCTCTGGCCTCAAAGCTGTACTCAACTTCAGGTTCGGTAATGGCCGCAATTTCCTCTTCCGGTGCGTTGGCATCTTCGGCATAGTGGCGAAGCTCGTTCACGGAAGTCACTTTTTTGAAGGCAAGTCCTTCCGCCACGATTTCCCGACCCGCCGCATCGGTGGGTACGAAAAAGCTGTAATTGGCAAATGTCATGCGCAGCGCCCGGCCGTCCTGCGTTTCGAGGGTGGTCCAGCAGCCCTTGCTCTGGCAGACCTGCTTGAGTGTGCCGCCGATTTTCATTGTTTTCTCCTCTTCTTCAGAGAACTCGTCAATCACTTCATCCAGTGCTACAAAGTCAGTGGCAGTAATGTAATCGCCATACAGCTCCCATCCTTCATTCGGATCGGGTTGGGTGCAGGCGGTAAAGAGCAGGATGGCAGGCAGTGTCAAAAGGGCAAATTTCATGGCTATCGGTTATTCGGTTGAGATATATTGTAGTGGGTGAGGTCGGTTGTGCATCCAGAGCAGGTTGAGCCCGGCAAAACCCTGACCCGAGTTCAGCTGAGTGCCGGAACCACGGACAACGGGTTCAAACATATGATCTACTTGCGCAGACTCTGTCTAAATAACGATGTAATATAACAGATTTTTCAAGCATAATCACAAGGCTGAATGTGCTCCGCGTACATCCTGGATACGGAAGTTTAGTCGGAAGCAGGCGCCTGTTTTACCGGAATCCGGCGGCGAGGCACCGTTCGAAAACACGTCGTTCCAGCTGTTCGAGGTCGCGGTAATAATCTTGATCTTGCATCATATTTATCCTGTAGCCACACTGGTTAAAACATAGTAATTATCGTGCAATACCCCATGCATAAGTGTTTATTTCGTTAAATTGCGCCGAATCATCAACCTTAACGTCAACACATCGCTATGAAAACCTTCCTGACAACCCTGCTGTTGGTACTAACCGCAGGTCTGGCTTTGGCCCAGCAAAATCCCCGGTGGATCCGCTATCAGGCTATTTCTCCGGACGGCCGGCAGATTGCCTTCACCTATAAAGGCGACCTGTACCGGGTTCCGGTAACCGGCGGAGAAGCCCGGCAGCTCACCTTTCACACCTCTCACGACTTCATGCCGGTATGGAGCAACGACGGCTCCCGCATCGCCTTCGCCTCCGACCGCTACGGAAACTTCGATGTTTACATCATGGATGCCCTGGGCGGACAGGCCGAGCGACTCACCTATCATTCCAACGATGAACTCCCCTACAGCTTCACCGCTGACAACGCGCAGGTGCTCTTCGGTGCTTCCCGTCAGGATCTCGCCTCCCATCGGCAGTATCCGGCCGGTTACCTGCCTGAACTCTATCAGGTTCCCGCTTCCGGCGGACGGGTTGATCAGGTGTTCACCATCCCTGCTGAATATGTACAGGTTTCCGCTGACGGCAACACCATGGTCTATCACGACCGCGTTGGCGGCGAAAACGAGTGGCGAAAACACCATCGCTCCTCGGTTGCACGGGATATCTGGTCGTACGATGCGGCCACCAACACCCACACCCAGCTGACCACCTTCGAAGGGGAAAATCGTCAGCCCGTATTCAACGCCGATGAAACCGGCGTCTACTACCTGAGCGATGAGAGCGGCACCTTCAATGTCTGGTTTATGTCGCTGGAAAACCCCGACGACCGCCGGCAGGTGACGTTTTTCGAGGTGCATCCGGTGCGATTTCTCAGCCACGCCAACGGGGTCCTTTCCTTCGGATTTGACGGGGAGCTGTATACCCTGCGCGAGGGTGGTGAGCCGGAGAAGGTCAATGTGATTATCCGCACCCAGCCGGTAGCCAACGCCGACCGCTTCATTGATATCAACGGCGGCGTACAGGAAATGGCCATCTCGCCCAACGGCAAAGAGATTGCTTTCATAGCACGGGGCGAGGTGTTTGTGACCGCTACCGATGGCGAATTCACCAAGCGCATCACCAACACCCCAACCCGCGAGCAGTTCGTAACCTGGTCGGCCGATGGGAACAGCGTGGTCTATGCCGGTGAGCGCGACGGCAAGTGGAGCCTGTTCAAGACCGAGCGGGTTCGCCCGGAAGCAGAGCCCTTCTTTTTTGCCTCCACACTCCTGGAGGAATCGATGTTGTTTGAAGAGGATGCCGATGTGTACGATGCAGCCTTCTCTCCGGACGGCAAGCAGATTGCCTACATCTACAACCGTCGCTTCTTCCGGGTACGCGACCTGGAATCGGGTCGTACCCGCGATCTGCTCACCCCCGCCGATCTGTATCACATGAACGAAACGGAGCACTACTTTACCTGGAGTCCGGACAGCAAATGGATTGCCTTTGGCTGGGACCCGGTGCTGCATCGCAGCGAGGTGCTGCTTCTGGCGGCCGACGGTTCGGAGCGGGTCAATCTGACCGAAAGCGGCTACTACGACGTTATGCCGAAATGGATTGGCGATGGCGACCGCATCCTGTTTTTCAGCAACCGCGACGGGCTTCGCAGCTATGCCACCAGCGGCTCAACCGAGCGGGATGCGTACATGCTCTTCATGAACCAGGAAGCCTGGGACCGCCACAACCTTTCCGAGGCCGAATTCAAACTGACACAAGAGGTTGAGAAAGCTCTCAAAAAAGAGGACGACGATGACGATGAGGATGAGGAAGAAGCCACGGAGCAGGTTGAATTTGACCTGGAGCATGTCCGTGACCGCCTCGCCCGACTTACCATTCACTCCAGCAGCATGAGCGATGCCGTGCTGTCGAAGGATGGGGAAAAGCTGTACTACCTCACCAGCTTTGAAGGCAATGCCAACCTCTGGGAGACCAACATCCGCACCCGCGAAACCAAACAGCTTATTCGTCTGAATACCCGTTGGGGACAGCTCATGTGGGATAAGGACATGGAAAACCTGTACCTGCTTTCCGGCGGCAGTATATCCAAGCTGAATCTGAGTGCCGGAAGCTCCTCGCGCATCAGTATTTCCGGTGAAATGGAATACGATGCCGTGGCCGAGCGCGAAGCCATGTTTGACATCATCGCCCTGCGGGTGACCAATATTTTCTATGAGCCCACCTTCCACGGCATCGACTGGGACGCTATGACCGAGCATTATCGCCGGTACCTGCCCCACCTGGGCAACTCCTACGAGTTTGCCGAGATGGCCGCTGAGTTGCTGGGTGAGCTGAACGTATCGCACTCCGGTGCCCGTTACAGCGGCTCCATCGACAATGCCGACGCCACGGCGTCATTGGGAGTTTTCATGGACTATGCGCATGAAGGAAACGGAATCCGTATTGCTGAGGTGATTACCGGTGGTCCGCTTGACCGGGCGGCATTTGACCTGGAGCCGGGTATGGTTATTGAGCGCATTGATGGGGAATTGATCACCCCGGACCAGGATATCGCCCGATTCCTGAACCGTAAAGCCCGGGAGTTTGTCCTGCTGGATATTACCGGTCCGGGTCGGAATGACCGCAAACAAATCACCGTGAAACCCATCTCCCTTGGCGAGGAGCGCCGGCTGCTGTATCAGCGGTTTGTGCGCATGAACGAGCGGGAAGTCCATGAGCGCAGCGGTGGTCGACTCGGTTACGTGCACATTCCCGGCATGAGCGATGGTCCGTACCGTAATGTATTCTCGGAAATGATGGGTCGATGGGTAGACCGCGAAGCCGTGGTGGTTGATGCCCGGTTCAACGGCGGGGGCGACCTCGTGGCGGATCTGGCCATGTTCTTCACCGGGGTGAAATTCAATACCTATGCCACCGCCGACCGCGATGTGGGCGGGGAACCGACCTCCCGCTGGACCAAGCCTACCATTTCGCTGTACAACGAAGCCATGTACTCCGACGGCCACTGTTATGCCGAAATGTACCGTGAGCTTGGCCTCGGGGTTACTGTGGGTATGCCGGTTCCCGGAACATGCAGTTTTGCGGCCTGGGCAGGATTGCCCGATGGTACGCGATGGGGAGTGGTACCGGTGAGTGCCCGTAATAAGGCCGATCAGTGGATGGAGAACCTGCAGACTGAGCCGGATATTCGTGTTAAGAACATGCCGGGCGTGATTGATGCCGGTCGTGACGAGCAGCTGGAGCGTGCCATCGAGGAGATGCTGCGACAGCTGGATGCCGAGTAAGTCGTGATGTTTACACTGCCGGCTTCATAGGTTGGCAGTGTAAACGTGCGCCATTTGTGGGGTTGTATATCGGCCAGCTAAAAACAATTTCGCCTACTATCTGCAACCCCACTACGGAGTTCGGTACCATAAAAAAGGCCGGTTACCTCACAGGTAACCGGCCTTTTTTATGGTACCGAGCCGGCAATTAGTAAGAGCGTGCAGAATTTCCAATTCAGTATCTGCATAGATGAATTGCATAACATACCTCTATGTCAACGGAATAAGTCTAATTACGTTGTCCAATTGTTACGAAAATGGGTATCTGCGGTCGATAATGCTGGGTTAACACAAGTATAATACTATCAAAACAGCATTTTGGGAATTCTAGCCTGAACTTGTACATGCTGATGTGCCACCTGGGTAAACAGTTGTCATCCAGCTTCAGTAATTACGTGATATAAGGTTAGTCCACAAAATTAAAAAATCACCCCAAATGCTCTCACTGAAACCGCTCAAATTGAATCAGGTTATTTAGTTCAAAACCAAGGATATTAAGTATGAAATTTTCAGTTTATATCGTTTCCTCGTTGGCAATTCTGTTACTCTGCATCAGCTGCACTCCTGCAGAACGGGTGGTTAACTGCGATGAACTTACCGCGGATAACACCGACCAATGTCTTCGTTTGAATCAGATTCAGGTACTTGGAACCCATAACAGTTATAAACTGGATCTGCCTGAATCATTGATTCAAGCTATTGAGCCTTTCAGTCCGGGTTGGTCAGAAAATATTCAGTACGGACACCGGACCTTGACTGAGCAACTAGCGAACCTTGGCATCAGACAGTTCGAATTGGATATTTTTGCGGACACTTCAGGCGGACGGTTCTCCCGCCCGGCCGGGGCCTTGCTTGCCGGTGATTCACTGTTTATTGATCGAACTGAGATGGATGCACCCGGCTTTAAAGTGCTTCATGTTCAGGACATCGACTACCGCAGTACCTGCCTCACGTTGGTTGTGTGTCTTACTGAAATAAGGGATTGGTCCATGCAAAATCCTAACCATCTTCCCATCATGATTCTGGTAGAAATGAAAGATAGTCCGGCTGACAGCAGAGGGGATTTTTCACTCACCCAACCCATTCCATTTACTGAAGATATTATGGTTGAAGTTGACCGTGAAATATTCAGTGTCTTTGAAGAAGGACATCTCATAACACCAGATCAGGTCCGGGGCAATCATGCTACGCTGGAAGAAGCTTTGAAGCAGGATGGCTGGCCCACCCTTGCGGAAAGCCGGGGACGGGTTCTGCTGGCTCTTGACAATACAGGAAGGCATCGTGATATGTACCTGTCATTATCACCCAATTTGAGCGGTAAGGCGATGTTTGTAAGCTCCAAACCCGGTGAACCTACAGCAGGATTTGTAAAGATGAATGACGTACTAAACGATTTTGATGAGATTGTCGCATTAGTGGAGCAGGGTATGATCATACGAACCCGGTCTGATATACCCAACCAGGAGGCCAAAACGGGTGATACAGAAAGGCGCGATCGTGCGTTGTCAAGCGGGGCTCAATTTGTCAGTACAGATTATCCCGAAGAGAGTCCGTACGGATCCGGATTTATTGTGAAGCTACCGGACGCAACCGGTCCGGGTCGGTGTAACCCGGTAACTGCTCCGGTTGGATGTAATAACGACTGGATAACTGAGTAAGCCAGGCAGTCCTTTACCCCCCGCCCCAGAGGAAGTTCTGCCGCAGGGGTTCATCGGCACGACGGAGCAAATGGTTTCAGACCCTGCCCTCCAGAAAATCCTGCCTGAGCGGCTCATCGAACTGTCGGTACTATTACACCCGCCCCTTCAGAAAATCCTGCCTGAGCGGTTCATCGAACCGTTCTATAGCATAGCGCAGCATAGTCCGCGGCATACGCTGGTAGCGCGGCAGCAGAAAACCCAACGCTGCTTCGAAGTCTTTCTTGGCCGCCTCCCGGATCAGCCAGCCCGTCGCTTTGTGGATGAGGTCGTGCGGGTGATTCAGGAGTGTATCGGCAATGGCGAAGGTATGTTCGGTAACGCCTTTGCGGATGTAATACATGGTAGCCACCATGGCGATACGCTGTTCCCACAGATGATCGCGCTGCGCCAGTTCGTACAAATGGCCGGGTTGGTCGGGAAAATAGTGTTTGCCGGGCAGCTGGTAGGCCGAGGAGTCTACCAGGTCCCAGTTGTTGATGTAGTCGGTGCTCCGGAAGTACAGGTCGATGAGGTCCTGCTGTTTCCAACCGCTGTCGTACCGATGGATCATCATAAACAGCGCGGTGAGCCGGCACTCGTGAACCGGGTCGCGCAGCAGGGCTTGGAGGTCGCCCAGGCTCGTTTCGCGGTACCACCGTTTGGCGATGGACCGTTGAGCAGGAACGGTTACGGCCCAGAAGAAATCGCCTTCACCATATCCGCCGGGATGGCACTGGAAAAACCGGGCAAGGTCGGCCACCCGTTCGGGTCTGCCGGCACGCTCCAGGTCGTTTTTTATGGATTGGATGAGGGGCATACGGTGTGCGGTTCAACAACGGTCATTTAGCTGTCTACGAACGGTGATGTAGAAATCATTGCCCAATGCGGCAACACACGGCTATCAAAGATGGGATGCCCATCGCACAAGGCTGTGCGCAGTCGCAGCGGATACGACCGCGACTGCTGCAACAAGTTGCCTTACCCAAACCAGGTTTCAGTCGAATCACTCAGTGTCTTCGGCCCGATTTTCAACTTCCGTGTTGATGCGCTCTGCCAGCTCTTCATCGGCTTGCGATCCGGCCGCAATCTGCTGAAACCGTTCTACGGTCATGTCTTCCTCTTCAATAGCGGCGAGAACACGTTCCTGTGAACCCATCTGAATCATCTGTACCTGCGGACCAATACCGTTGAGCAACTCCATTTCCTCTTCGGTGACATTCAGCTCGGCAGCGGCCGTGGGGTTTTGCTGCGACTGCATGATGGCTGTGAAGCGTTCGGTGGTCATTCCCGCATCGTTGACCGCCTGAAGAATCTGACGGTCGACGTCGGCCTGAATAGCGTCAAAAGCCAGGGCGATGGTTGCAAATTTACCCACTTCCTCGTCGGTAACATCAGCCGAAACGGCCGGAACTGGTGGCGCGGGCTGCTGGCCGGGCATCTGGGCCATGCTAACGGTGGAAAAAAGAAGAATCGTACAAATTCCGGTTACAAGTTGTTTTATAGTCGATATGAACATGAGTTTTAATCAGGTTAATGTTTTGTCAATGTGTCCTGCACAAATAGGCATCTTTTCCGCGGGATGCAAGTACTAAATGCTCCCGGCACATAGTGGAAGCGCTTTTCCGCACCATGTGGACATGTTTTGCATAATTGGCGATTTTGGATGATATGGTCCGATTTTCCTTGGGGGTCACTGTTAAATTTTGTAACTTAGGGTGAAGTTTGGGATAAATATTATCACGTTACTATTTAAACCAGAGGCTTCGTGAAATCGCCCCTGATGCGGCGATGCTCTGCGCGGGCCCGCATCGATTCCCAACATATTTGCCGCAGCGATTTTGCGAGGTTCTCACCAAAAGACCACGTAAAACTATACTATCATGTCTGCACCGAATAAATTCAAAGCCGCCCTCGATCTTCCTTTCCTCGCTGCCGATACCCCATCCTGTTATCGCTCGTTTACCACCGGCGAATGGGTCCATGAAATCAACGTCCGTGATTTCATCCAGAAAAATTACACCCCATACGAGGATGACGGCACGTTCCTGGCCGAACCTACCGACAATACCCGGCTGCTCTGGCAGGAAGTGCTGAATCTGATGATTGAAGAGCAGAAAAAAGGGGTGCTCGATGCCGATACCACCATCGTCTCTTCCGTCGTTTCCCACGGACCAGGCTACATCGATAAAGACCTGGAAAAAGTAGTCGGCCTCCAGACAGAAAAACCGCTCAAGCGTGCATTGATGCCCTTCGGCGGGGTGCGTATGGCCCAAAACGCCCTGGAAAGCAACGGATTCGAGTTCTCCGAAGCAACCAAAGATGCCTTTGCCGCCATCCGCAAAACCCATAACGACGGGGTCTTCGATGCCTACACCTCGGAAATCCGCAAGTGCCGCTCCTCCGGTATCGTGACCGGACTGCCCGATGCCTACGCCCGCGGGCGTATCATTGGCGACTACCGCCGGCCGGCCCTGTACGGCGTTGACCGACTCATCGACGATAAAATCGAGCAGCTGGACTCCCTGGAAGTCGCCAGTCTGGATGAGCATACCATTCGACTCCGCGAGGAGATCAACGAGCAGATCCGCGCCTTGAAAGAACTCAAGGCCATGGCCAAATCCTACGGCTTTGACATCAGTCGACCTGCCGAGAATGCCACCGAGGCAGTTCAGTGGCTCTACTTCGCCTACCTCGCTGCTGTGAAAGAGCAAAACGGCGCGGCCATGTCGCTGGGCCGGGTTTCCACCTTCCTCGATATTTACTTCGAGCGGGACTTCGCCGAGGGAACCCTGGATGAAGCCGGTGCCCAGGAACTCATCGACCATTTCGTCATGAAACTCCGTATGGTGCGCTTCATGCGTACCCCGGACTACAACGAGCTTTTCTCGGGCGACCCCACCTGGGTAACCGAGGTGGTTGGCGGTATGGGCGTTGATGGTCGTACGATGGTGACCAAATCCTCCTTCCGCTTCCTGCATACCCTGGTGAATCTGGGTCCGGCCCCCGAGCCGAACCTCACCGTGCTGTGGAGCGAACGTCTGCCCGAAGGATTCAAGAAATTCTGTGCCGATATCTCCATCAAAACCTCTTCGCTGCAGTATGAAAATGACGACCTGATGCGTGGCTATTGGGGCGATGATTACGGTATTGCCTGCTGCGTATCGGCCATGCGTATCGGTAAACAGATGCAGTTCTTCGGGGCCCGCGCCAATCTGGCCAAGACCCTGCTCTACGCCATCAACGGCGGTAAGGATGAAATCACCGGCGAGCAAATTGGCCCGATCTACGCACCCATCACCGGCGACCGCCTGACCTTTGACGAGGTCATGCCCCGGTTTGACGCCATGATGGACTGGCTGGCCGGCGTGTACATGAACTCGCTGAACGCCATCCATTACATGCATGACAAGTATTACTACGAACGCCTTGAAATGGCTCTGCACGACCGCGATGTGTTCCGGACTATGGCCTGCGGTATCGCCGGGCTGTCTGTGGTGGCTGATTCCCTCAGCGCCATGAAATACGCCGATGTACGCATCATCCGTGACGACCGTGGCCTGGCCGTTGATTATGAGGTCGACGGCGAATTCCCGACCTTCGGTAACGATGACGACCGAGTAGATCTCATCGCCCGCGATATGGTCCGCCTGTTCATGCAAAAACTGCGCAAGCAGCCCACGTACCGCGACTCCGTTGCCACGCAGTCAGTCCTGACCATCACCTCCAACGTGGTCTATGGCAAGAAAACCGGCAGCACGCCGGATGGTCGTAAGCTGGGCGAGCCGTTTGCTCCCGGTGCCAACCCCATGCATGGTCGCGACAGCAACGGCGCCGTTTCCAGCATGATGTCGGTAGCCAAGCTGCCCTATGAATACGCCCAGGACGGGATTTCCTACACCTTCTCCATCGTACCGAAAGCCCTCGGTCGTACCGAAGAAGATCAGGTCTCGAATCTGGTCGGACTCATGGACGGATATTTCAACAAGGGCGGACACCACGTGAACGTGAACGTGTTCGACCGTGAAACCCTCGTTCATGCCATGGAACACCCCGAGCTGTATCCGCAGCTGACGGTTCGTGTTTCCGGTTATGCGGTGAATTTCAACAAGCTCACCAAAGAGCAGCAGCTGGATGTGATTACACGCACATTCCACCAGAACAACTAAATCGGAATAGCGGCAGTGCCCTTAAGGCCTGCCGCATTCTCACCTGTTGCTATGCAAAATCCAACCGGTTATATCCATTCCGTTGAGTCGGCCGGAACCGTTGATGGTCCCGGTGTGCGGCGGATCCTGTTCCTGCAGGGATGTCCGCTCGCCTGCCTGTATTGCCACAATCCGGACGCCCGACCGTTCAAGCAGGGTCGCAAGACCGATGCTTTCACCGAGCTGCGTGAAATAGCCCGGCAGCGCGATTTTTTCCAGGCTACCGGCGGAGGGGTAACGATATCAGGAGGGGAGCCTCTGTGTCAGCCGGATTTTGTAAAGGCCATCTTCGAGGGATGCAAGCGGATGGGTATTCATACCACGCTGGATACCTCGGGCTTTACCGGCCACAAGGCCGATGATGAGCTGCTCAGCTACACCGATCTGGTACTGCTGGACGTGAAGCATATCAATCCGCACGAGTATAAAGTGCTGACCGGGGTAAAACTGCAGCCCACGATCGATTTTGCCCGACGGCTGGCTGCCATAGAAAAGCCCGTCTGGCTGCGCTACGTGCTGGTGCCGGGCTACACCGATAAGCCTGAGGCGATGCAGGCTCTGGCTGATTTCATCCGCGACATGCCGAATATTCAGCGGGTTGAAATCCTGCCCTATCATAAAATGGGCGAGTATAAATGGAAGGAACTGGGGGTTGAAAACCGTCTGGCCGACACGCCGGAACCCACACCCGATGAAGCGGAACAGGCCCGGGCTATCTTCCGGAAGGCGGGGTTGACGGTGTATTGAGTCGATCGGCGGCGTAATGCGCCAGCAGTAGGTCCACCACCGCCCCGTAGCTGCGCACCCCATCGCGCTGCATGTTGGACTTCAGGTAGGCGTCGTTGATACGCGTTGAAACCCGCTCAACCGGACCCTGATACTCCTGCCAGTAGCGCCTGCGGGCGTTGATATCCCGACGAACTCCCTCGCTGAGTGAGGCTGTTACTTCCTGCCAGGTATCCGAATCAGCCCGATAAAGGGCGTTGCTGGCGTGGATGAAAGCATTCAGTTTCGCGCTGTATTTGAAATCCGGATCGGGATGGTGGATTCCCGCCAGAAACCCGATGAACTCGGCCTCGTCCTCCCGGGCAAAGCCCAGGGTGTGGGCCAGCTCGTGCAGGGTAGTAGAAGCAATGGCCGAATAGGGCATGTCCGTGTTGACGTTGGCCTCCACAAAAAAGGGAAAGTACATGCCGCTGATGCCCGTGTACGACCAAAGCCCGGAGCTGAGTACACTTTTGGCCCGTCGACGGGGCATTTTCAGCTCCGGATAGGCGGCGGATGCATACTGAAAACCAACGTAGCCGGACCGCAGCGCACCGGTGCTGCCCTTTCGAAGTACCATCACACCCTCCTCATCTTCCTGAACAAAGCGCCGGAACTCGGAAGCGGTCTCCGCCAGCATCAGCGTCATCCCTGCCAGCTCTTCTACAGGGCGTTCTTTAACCTGAAGTCCATAACGCTCCGCCATGGGTAACCGCCCGTAATGAAACCCAAAAAGCAACATAAACACGAGGTAGGCGATGGATACGATCCAGACCCCATGCACCCCTGCACGCACCCACACCGGTTTCCCATGCACCTGCGCCCGACGATGCACCCTTGTACCAAGCACAATAATCAGCGGCAGGGCCGACCATACCAGAAACTCGGTCAGCGAAAACGGAACCATGGAGCTGATCCAGGCAATGGGGTCGGCTATCCAGCGGAATAATCGCGCCGAGAACCAGGTTTCCGTAAACGACGGGTACCCGGCCAGCATCCGTTGCCCGCCAAAAGCCACCAGGGCCGGGACCAAGGCCAGGGCATCCGGGAGCCGCAATCCGGTATACCAGTCCCGTTGTGTCTGCGGAGTGTTCCAGCCCTCCGTTTCAGGCTTGGTCTCTTTTTGAAAAACGCCCATCACGTCAGCAGGTTGTTAGAAATCATCCCGGGATACTTCGGAAAACCGAAGAGTTCCGTCGATGAAATCCCCCTCGCCAAAACTGCCCACCCATATGAAATACGTGCCGGCCGCCGGATTATCCATGGTAATGGCCGGATTCAACCCATTGCGTGAACCCGATCCGTCATCATTGCAGTACCAGGTTTCCCCCGGTCCCTGCACAATCATGGTGGCATCATCGCTGTTGTCAAAAGCCTCGAAAAACAGATGAAGCTGCGTGGTCTCTCCCGACCAGTCGAGCCGGAAGTCGGGTGCCGAGGCCACGTATCCGGTACATTCCATTGGCAGGGTATGGATGCGGTTGCTTCCACCGGCCAGAACCTCGACTTCAAAAAGATCAGGTTCAAATCCGGCCGCAAGCTCCGTACCACCGTAGTGTGGATCCATCGCGGGATCCAGTCCGTCATTGGGTGGGAGAAACTCCTCCCAGGTCGTCATCACCCGATCGGGTTCCAGGGCACGCCAAACAGCTTCAACAGACAGGATTCTACCCAGACTAGTGGAGGTCTCGGCATCTGAACTGATGGAGGTGGGCATGCCCAACATTTCACCGGTAGCAGGATTGAAGGCCAGTCCGCCGCTGTTTCCCGAAGAAATCGTGGCGTTGGTGCGAAACCACATGGGGACGGATTCGCCGCCGAATTCTTCGTAGAGAATGGACGCAATATGGCCGGCACTGTAGATCAGCTCATCATCGCCGATGTCCGGATAGCCCAGGATGGCGATTTCATTGCCCCGGCTGACCGTGCGTACATCGCTTGCGAAGCGAATTTCAGGGATGCAGAAGTCGCTGGCGTTGCGGCGGCAGCGCAGTTCGCGCAGGTTTACCTCGCGACCGTCCATGTACATCGTAACCCGAAGCAGGGCCGCGTCCAGCTCGGGTGAAAAAGAGTGCAAAATAGCCGTGAACGTGGGCACAACCGGCTGATGGAGATCCTCCAGAACACCGATGACGAACTTGGTGTACCCCTCGGCCACATGCCGGTTGGTCAGAATCATCAGCTCGCCATCGCGTTCAAACAAAACGCCCGAACCCGACCCGTCCGGGGCGGTCACCTGTACCACGGCCCTGGAAAGTTCATTGACGGGCTGGCTTTGGGCAATGGCAACGGAACTTAATGACAGGATGGCGATGAAGGCGGCAGACAGGCGGTTCATAGACAACGTAGGAGTTTGGTGGACGATAGGTTTTCCGGTGGGGAACCTGCTTCGGTTTTTAGGTCCTGAAGAAAGCGGTTAACGGGAGAATCTGAGAAGCGGGAGGCGATTTGATGAGCCGTGTATCAGCATTAACATCACCATCGCTATATTTCAGCGGTATACCATTATATTAAATTCCTGCAAATATACATGATAAAGTCGCAATCCCCCATGTTGTACCGAACCGGAATCCTGACCCTGCTGCTTATGACATTTTTGGCCAATACTGTACCCGCGCAGCAACGCGCCCGCGATCTGGGCATACACACCGGCATTCTCACACCGGGTCACTATAATGCCATTACCGATGTAGATGGGGTACGGGTTGGACATGCCACCCGGATTCAGGGCGACTCCGTGCGAACCGGAGTGACCGTCGTTATGCCGCACAACGGAAACCTGTTCCAAAACCGTGTTCCCGCCGCAGTTTACGTCGGCAATGGCTTCGGTAAAGCTGTTGGTTTCACCCAGATTCAGGAATTGGGCGAGCTGGAAACGCCCATTGCGCTCACCAATACGCTGAGTGTCTATGACGTCGCTGCCGGACTGGCGGATTACATGCTCTCGCTGCCCGGAAATGAGGAGGTACGCTCGGTGAATGCTGTAGTGGGTGAGACCAACGACGGATGGCTCAATGATATCCGCGCCCGGGTCGTAACGCAGTCCGATGTTCAGGCTGCGCTGGATGCTGCCTCGGAAGGACCGGTAACGGAGGGAAACGTCGGGGCGGGAACCGGTACCCGAGCGCTGGGTTATAAGGCGGGCATTGGTACATCATCCAGAGTGCTGCCCCAACAACATGGCGGATATACCGTTGGCGTATTGGTTCAGAGTAACTTTGGAGGTGTTCTGGAAGTGGCGGGAGTTCCGGTAGGCGTTGAACTCGGGAATTTTTATCTGTCGGAGGAGGTGCCTTACAGCGTTCCCGGTCAACCAACCGGCGCCGCGGAGGGAAACCCGGTCCGTGAAACAGCCGATACGGCGGGTCCGGGCGGTGGTCTCAGTGAAGCATCGGACCTGCATACCCCTGCAGGGGTTTCGCTCCGCGCGACTGGAGTGCAACCTGCCGCCGGTACATCGACCCACCCCGACGGATACGATTTCGATGTTGACGGGTCCATCATGATCATCGTAGCCACCGATGCGCCGTTAACCTCCCGCAACCTCGAACGACTCGCCCGCCGGGCTTTTATGGGTATCGCCAAAACCGGAGGCTTCGCCTCCAACGGGAGCGGCGATTATGTGATTGCATTCAGCACGCATCCCGCTGTCCGAATTCGCCCGGGCGCCGGTTCCGATGTGCAAGTCAACCGTGAACTTCCCAATGCCGCCGTCTCTCCGCTATTTCTTGCCGCAGTGGAAGCCACCGAGGAGGCTATTTTAAACTCCCTGTTTATGGCAGAAACCATGTCCGGTGCTGACGGCCGCACCATGCAGCAGCTGCCCGTGGACCGGGTTCTGGAAATCATCCGCCGGTACAACCGGCTGTCGGAATAAATTCAAAACCTCAGGTGCCTCCCGGCACCCATCCAAGCTCAACTCTCATTAAAACCCGTTTCCATGATTCGCATCAACGTCACCCTCGCAACATCCCTGCTCCTGATTATGTTCGTGTCGGCCTGCAGCGGTACCCGATCCGCCACCGATCGTCCGCAGGCAGTCCCCTCCGCCGAATGGACCTCCATCCAGACCCCCGAATGGTACGATCCTGCCCTGTATGATACCATTTCCGTGCTCACCTGGAACCTGGAACACTTCACCGACGACCATGACAGTCCCTACATCAGCCATCCCCGTGAAAACAATCCGGATTCCAACCTCGTCCGCCGCCGGGAACTTGCCATGGAAGCCCTCCGGATTATTGACGCCGATATTGTCGTATTTCAGGAGGTAGAGAGTTCGGCATTCATCGCATCCCTCGCCGGCGATTTCCTCGAAGAAATGGGATACCAGCTGTTCACGGGCCGTGAAAGTGATACCTGGTATATGAACGTGGTTATTATGAGCCGCATCCCCCTGGGAATGCTCTACAGCTATGCCAATATCTACACCTATCGCGATGACAATTCCCTGCAGCATCATACCAATAACCGGTTGGTATCCGTGGATGTGCTGGTACGACCCGGCTACCACTTCCTGCTCACGGGTGTACACCTGAAGGCAGGTCGCAGCGAAACCGACCGCAACTGGCGTGTCGGCCAGCTTAACCTGCTGCGTGATCATTACGCTCAGGTGCTGGCTATGAATCCGGAAGCACGCATTCTGCTCACCGGCGATCTGAATATCATGAACGATCACCCGGAATACCACCACGCCCTGGGGCAGGGCACAGCTGTGGAATTTGTGGATCCTCTGGGCGATGTCGATTCTTTCACCCATCCGGCCGATAACCCAACCCGTCAGCTGGACTATGTGCTTCCCAACGTGAACATGAATCGCGACCTGGTGCCGGGTTCCAAGCAGATCTTAACGCCATTCGACCCGGTTACGATGGATTTCATCAGTGATCACCTGCCGGTTATCGCACGATTTGTGACCACACCGTAGAGACGGTGGTGGTCGTTGGATCGATGCCGAAGAACGGGTGCATGGTGTGCTTTTTCAGCAGGCAAAAGTCACCAACAGCTGCCCCCGGGTGAACCGAAGGCAGCTGTTACCCGCATCAACGTCTAAAACGTAAATAATCGAACGTCCGGTCGGCGCATAAATGTGGCAACCTCAGGCGGAGCGGCAGCCGTTACGCCATCCAGCAGGTCATCGGATGTCAGTTCGCGGTTCGGCAGGAAAATGCCGCACACCTCTACGGTAGCCCCACGCTCCATTAATCCGGCCATGAGTTGTACCGGTGTACGACCAGCCGGCGCAAACGAGGGGGCTTCATGCCCTTTCACAGCCAGATAACCACCGTCGCCGCACAGCAGAATACGCACGTCAGCGCCCTGATTGGCCGACTGCGTTGCCAGCACCATCGCCATCATCTGGGTTTCCGCGTCACCGGTGGTAATCATCACAAACAGGGTTTCATCCGATTCCTGCGCCTGCACGGCGGTACCTGTTGCTATCATCAGCATCATGGTCAGGGCGCCAAGAACTATCATTGGTTTTTTCATGGTATTGTTTCCTTATTAGATTAAAAGTTTTTCGCAAACCAGGATTTTTCCTGCAATTGCTTCATCCACTGGGTCATTACACCCGCATTGTTGATATTGACTTCGTCATCGTAGAAATTACCGCCAACCTTACGGGCCTTTCCATCACCCAGATCCAGGATGTAGTTACCCTCGGCGTCAAAAACCTTCTCAGGAGTCTTGCCATAGATGCCGCGCGTGATGTGGTGCGCCACAATGTGTGCCTGAAATTGCGCGAAAACACCGGCTTTGGGCAATTTTTCGTTGCCATCCAGCGGAATGGTGGTGATGTCGCCAATGGCATAGACGTTTTCGAAACCGGTTTTCAGCGACTGGCGGTCTACTTCAACCCAACCCGATTCGCCGGTGAGTCCGGCCTCGCGGATGACCTGCGGGGCCTCATGTTTTGGTGTGAAAGCGAGCAGGTCGAAGGGAACTTCGGCCGTATTTCCATCGGACGTGGTGAAGGTCAGTTTACCTTCCGAGGCACTGGAGAAATGATGGCCGGGCAGGTAGGTAATTCCGCGTTCTTTCATCAGCTCCACGATGTTTCGGGTAACTTCATCACCGGCAAAGGGCATGGGTTCGTCTTCCGGAGTGACCAGCGTAATGGTGGATGCATCACGGATATCATGCTCGCGAAGGTAGCTGTCCAGCAGCATCGCGGCCTCGTACGGGGCCACCGGCGACTTGTACGGCAATGACGAGACCATCACTACCAGATTGCCACCTTTATAGTGTATAAGATTGTCATGAAAATTCTTAGCCCCGTCGATGGTGTAAAAGTTGTGTCCGAACGTATCAAGTTTTTGTTCAATAACCTGCTGTACACCCAGTGAAACCACCATATGGGTTCCTTTGTAGGTGGTGCCTGCGGAGGTAACCGTTAATTCGGCCGGATCCACATGCTCAATTTGACCGAAAATAAACTCGATTCCGGCTCCGGAGGTGGAGCTCAGCTCACGTTCTATCTGCCATTCCTTGCGTTTACCCACCATCAGCCAGGTCAGCGAAGGGGAGTAGGTGCTTTTCTGTTCCTTTTCAAAGACCAGAATACGGGCTACACGGGCATCGTCTTCATTGCCGAGCTGCGCACTGAGTTCACGGGCTGCACGTAATCCGCCTATGCCGCCGCCGAGTACTAAAATTGTATGTTCCATCACGTTCTCCATGTTATTGTGTTGATCGATTGTTTTGTTTTGTTGCAAAAATGATTCGGTTGGGGCTGCATCTGCAGCAACGCTTGTGACTTGAGCAGGCATTGCGGACTGCTGGTCGTTCAATTCCGAAGAGGCCGGACTTTCCAGACAACCCTGCTCCGGGTCGTGGTCTACGGCAATTCCATAGTACGCGCACTCGGCAACGCCGATGTCGAGCCTCCAGGCCTGATGTCCACGCTGGTTCAGCTGCTGCACTACCGTATCGGCCATCATACACATTGGGCCCCGGCAGTACGCCACAATTTCAGCTCCGTCCGGAACGGTCTCCAGATAGTCGTGGATCCGGTCTGCCTGCATGGATATGGCTCCACGGATGTGGCTGATCTGATATTCTTCGTCTGGTCGAACATCCAGAATGATGAGTTTTTCATTGCCGAGTTTCTGCGCAAATTCACGCGCAGGCAATATGCGCAGGTCGGTCCGCTCCCGATGATAGCTGTCTAACAGCTCCTGTGCCTGCCGGTTTTGGGCAAAACCCAGATTCCGAAGCGAATGCCAGACATCGTATACCTGCCTGCCAGCCAGGCGGTAAAAGCTGTATTTGCCCCGTCGTTCAACAACGGCTATTCCGGCCTTGCGCAGCACCTGCAAATGCTGTGAAGCATTGGCAACGGGCATCCGCGTTTGCTCGGCAATGTACTCCACCGATACCGCTCCCTGCGCCAGTAAATCCAGAATTTCCAGGCGATGGGGATTGGCCAGGGCCTTGGTGACCGAGGCTGCTTCTTTGTAGAGAGCCGTTTTTACGTCGCGCGATTTCATATATGGGTGGTTGATACACATCGAATATAGAAAGTCGCGGAATAACATTCAATATTTTTATTGAATGTTGGACTGATATTTGGCCCTGTCCTCAAAAACGCATTCAGTCGGGTGTATAGCACTGCTTTCAGGGCCTGCAAGTGCGTATGCCTGTGGATTTTCCGGCGAGGTGGTCAGCGTTTACCCATGGGTTCCGGCGGGCACCGGCATCCGGCGTAGCTCTGCCTGTACCACCGACGCGTCCGGCTTTTGGCTCAGCGTAGCGGGCACCGGCATCCGGCTTTTGCCATTATGACTCAGTCGGTCAGATAATACACGATGGTGGACACCACACGCACCTTCTTGATATGCGGATTGTTCATGTCCCGATTGGTAATGGTAAACTGTCCCTGTGAGGCGGTCTTGATTTTTCCCAACCTGCTATCCGAATCTTCTGCAAACTTTTCGGCAACTTTGCGGGCCTCCATGGTGGCCTCTTCAATCATCACCGGCTTAATTTCATTCAAACGGGTAAACAGATACTCTACCCGATACTGATAGTCTTCTGCCGAGATGATAACCCCCTGTCTGCCTAAAGAGCCGATCCGGGTCATCACTTCCCGTATCTGCTCAACCTGGGTAGAATACACGGTAACCGACTGAGAACCGACATAACGAAATACCGGTGCCGCTTCACCGCCCCATCGTTGTGCCGACCGGTCGGTGACCGAAGGTACATCCACCGAAATTTCGGTGTCATCAAGGCCGTTTTCCTTCAGAAAGGTTACAACACGCTGGGCACCATCATCCAGGAGGCGATAAATTTCTTCCTGGCTGTTGCTGGCCTGGGTAAACTGAATGGGCCAGATGACTACATCAGCCAGATGTTCCTGCTCCGCCAGGCCCCGTACAGTGACGGTTCGGTCAAAACTTCGGTACGTTTTTACCGCACTATTCAGGAAAAATCCAAAAATGGTAAGCCCGACAATCAGGCCAATGCCGATGAATCCGATTCCATTATCTTTGCTGGTGCTCATAGGTGCTGAGTTTCTTGGTTCAAATGGGTTGCTGAAGCACATGAGTCAACCTCAGGATGCTACCGGACCAGCGCCATCGCAGGCGGCAGCCATGACCGCAAGTCGTTCATGGTCAATGTCCGGTAGGTACACACGGAAAACACAGGTGCCGTAGTATAGTAGCATTCTCAACGGCAAAAAGCTACTTCATGAGCATCATTTTCCCGGTCAGCGTTTCTCCGTTGAAACGCAGTTTGTAAAAATAGACCCCTCCGGCCAGTTGACCGGCGTCAAACCGAACCGAATGGAGTCCGGCCGGACGGTTTCCATTCACGAGTACCGCCAGCTCCCGGCCCAGGGAATCGTAGACCGCCAATTGCACGGTACCAGCTTCAGATAATCGGTAGGATAGGGTTGTTACGGGGTTGAACGGATTGGGATAATTAGGCAGGAGTTCAACGGATGCCGGAAGCTCGGTCGATTCCGCTACGCTGACGGTCCTGTTATGTAAGGTCCCTAATTCATGCATCAGCGGATGCCGCGCGTCGATGCGGTCGTAGCCAAGGGCCCAGACCATAGCACCACGCAGCTCATTATCAACGATGTAATCGGCCTTCAGACGAAAGGTGGTGCTGTCATCAAATGTTACAAGGCGGGTGGAATCGGGATTCAACAGATACACTCCCTGACTGACCGGATCCCATTCCCGGGTCCAGCCGTTGTCTATCCGGCGCATGGCTTCGTGGTAGGGCACGGCCGCCCCGTTACCGGTTGTACTGGACACCACACCGCACAGTACACCCGCATTAAACTGGCGACCATAACTGGCCAGTCCGACTACAATTTTATTGCGGGGCAGACCCTTTTGACGGTAATGCTGCACACTTTGGTGAATGGAACCCGTGTTGCATTGGGAGTTGGACGGAGCAAACAAAGGGGAGTTGTGCCCGGCGCGGTTGGTCCAGGAGCCATGAAAATCATAGGTCATCAACCCGAACCAGTCAACGTACTGGTTCAGCGCAAACACATTGTACCCATTCCGCCAGTCGACCGATGGCATGGCCATGGAAAGTTCATAGGCATCCGGCAGCTCGTCCAGAGCTTCACGCAGCTCGCGCACCAGCACCGTAAGGTTGTCGCGGTCGCCTGCAGCCGGATATTCCCAATCCAGATCAATCCCACCATATCCCTTCGATACCACATAGTCAACCAGGTTGCCGATGAACCGAGCCCGCAGCACGGAGTCGGCTGCAATGGCCGGAAAGGCGTCACTTTGCCCCCATCCACCTACAGAAATAATCGGCAGCACACCCTCATCATGTGCCCGTTGTATCATTTCGGGATGTTCGGCCTGACTGGTTACCAGGTTGCCGTTGGCATCCGGCCAGATAAAGGCATACGCCAGGTGGGTAAGGTCGTCCCACGGAACCTGGGAGGCCGGCAGGGTCGACTTCGACCAATACATATAATAGCCTTTTACAACCTTGTCCTGGGCTGACAGGCATGCAGCGTTGATGAGAAATAACAGGGTTGCTAAACCCAGGAAGCGTGTAGCTAGATTCATGGTAGTGCGAATGCGGTTTCAGCCAAAGACAGGAGCTGTAGATGATATTACTTAGTGTTAAGTTTACCAACGAACGGGCATAGTACAAAGCAATATCGGCACAAGAATGTCAAATAATGTTACGGTTTTGCAGTGGTTGAACTGTGGTCGTGCAGCCGCAAATTACTGACCAACGCCCGGGATATTATTGAAGTCAATGTCATGGAAGACCCCACTTATAAAGTAATGGTACCTGATAGCCGGGGCGTTGCGGATGTGTAGGCGAATCTGAGACGGAAAAGCCAGCTGTCTACCCCTTTTCCCGGGGCTCACACGCATAGTAAACCCCCTCGTGATGCATAAACGTACTGTCTTCCCGGTTTAAATCCAGCGGACCGCCCTCAAAGTTGGTCGCCCGGAAGCCGAGCTCCTGAAACAGACAGGCCGTGGAAGCAAAATCCCAGATGCTGCCGCCCCCGATTTCCTTCTTGGGATGTTTAATCATGCAGGAGGGGGGATGTTCCAGCACCCGGATGGCATTCAGCACCGATCCCCCGCCCTGAATCACCCGCATTCCCGAAAGGTCAAGTGCATCTACGGTCCCCTCCAGCAGCTGCCGAAGCTCTTCCGGATGAGGCGTTGTATCGATGGGTTTGTCGGTCAGGTAGGTCAGGTAGTCATTCGGCTCCGGAACAACCCACGGGCTGTCATTCCGGTACACACCGTGCCCCTTAGCCCCATGGTAGAGGGTATCGGTGCTGGGATCATACACCACCCCGATCACCGATTCACCCTGCCGGGATACCAGCGCGATGGAGACCGAAAACCAGGGCTCTTTCCGGATGAAAGCCAGGGTTCCGTCGATGGGATCAATGCACCAGAAGTAGTCTTTTTCAAACCGGCTTCCATCGTCATCGGTTTCTTCGGTGAGCAGGGCGAGGTTATGCGTTTCGCAGGTAGGTCGCAAGTGCCGGAGTATTTCCGCCTCGCATTCCTTGTCTACGTGTGTGACCACCTGGGATGCATAATTGCTGCCCCCGTCTTTTTGTTGAAAACGGATCTCCAGATCCATGTACGACCGGATGATTTTCCCCGCTGCAAGAGCGGCTTCAATGGCGGTTTGTTTCAGGGGTAACAGATTCATTGTATAGGATGGTTTACGACTGCGTTGGTAACCCGTTCACGTTCAGTTTGTTTCAGGGGCAGTAACTTCATGGCAAAAGATGGTTGATCACTTCGTTGGTTACCCGCTCACTGTAGCTGTTGATTTTCCAGTGACCCGGGCTCCAGCCTTTTAAAAATCGATGGAAATCGGCCCAGGCCACCCGATACAGTGCCCGCCACTCGGATTCCAGCGCCGTATTTTCGGTGCCTATGGTACGGTGGAGGTGTTCAAAATAGGTATCCAGAATCCGTTTTTCCATGACCTCGCATGCGTCTTCATCCAGACAGCTTCCGATAAAGTACGCTACATCCTGCATCCCGCAGCCTCCGCCCGTATACTGAAAATCCACCGCGGCAACGGCATCCTCGCTGGAAAAGCAGAAATTGGCCAGCTTGGCATCGCCGTGAACGAGGGTTTTGTAGGAGCAGGAACGTAAGGTGTGGTCTATCAATTCGGCGGCGTTTTTGAGTCGTTTATCCGTGAGCGCCTCCAGCTCCTGCGGACGGGTTTTCAGATGCCAGTAGGTGCCCTGCTCCCATAATCCATCCGGAGCGATACCCATAAAGCTGGCGTGAAACTGTGCAAGCCACTGCAAAACCCGGTCGATTTCGGTCCACCGGAGCCGTGACTTTCGCAGGGGATACCCGCTGGAGTTGAGGTCTTCCAGAACGATGAGTACATCGTCATTGTGATGTGCCACGGCGAGGCAGCGGGGTACCCGGGCTTTGCTGGTTGTACTGTAGCGTTCATACCAGGTGGTTTCGACCTGGTACGATTTCAGCTTGCGCTGGTGCCCGATGTCGGTATTCCAGCCCCGGGGGTGGTCGCCGGTCGCTTTCGTTTGGATATGTTTGACTACGATGCTTTGGCAAGGTCCGCCCTGCGGTTCCATCCGCAGGATCTGACCGTAACCGCTCCAGAGCTCCTGGATCAGGGTTGTATTGCCAATAGACTCCGCACCGGAACACTGCAGGATAACATGCTTGAAGTAGGTATTCATAGGGGCTGAAAATACCAAAGATTACGGAGTTCTTAGGGTACTTCAGCCATTTCCGGTATAACGGTCTGATGGCTCGTAGTTGTTAGAACCGGTATGAGCATTCCTTCTTCGTCCGTTACAAATACAGAAGTATATTCCCCATCTTCCTGAAACCTGGCTTTCAGGGTATCCTGCCGAATAGAAAAGCGAACGTAGTTGACCTCTCCCTGGCGCCTCGCCATCATTATACCTGGTAGTCCGATGTCTGAAGGTACGTTAGAAATTGATTCAAGACGTCTGTCGCGATTGATGCGGAAAAACCGACGATTACGTAATCCATTATAGCAATCCCCACCTTTTTCACAGCCACTCAATTCAAGAAATAGATTGTTTTGAGCATCGAAACCAACAATGTGTCCTGAAAAGGATTCCCATGTTGCATCATTAGCTGATATATCGGCCAGCAACCTGGACTCCCGGTCATCTGCATGCACTTCAAATACTTTTACTTCCTGGCTTAAAATCCGGGGTATGCCTCCATTGGGAAACGTGTTTAAAAATCCAGTTGGATTGCGCAATACGTTAGACTCCACCAGTACATAGCCTGTGTACGTGTCTCCCGGTCTCACGACCTGATCAATCACCACTCGATGCTCCTCGGGGCTGTATGTGCAGGCCGGGATGCCAAGGCAAATCATCGTCATGAGGCTAACCCAAAGCAGACCTTGGTTATAGCGATTCAAGGATAGCCTTTGGACGTTTAGCAGCTACTCTTAATAAGACCTTTGCCGGACCCTGTGGTTTGCGCCGGCCTTGTTCCCAATTTCTTAGTGTTGCAACACTTATTCCAAGTAAGCTGGCAAATTGATGCTGACTCATATCATATGAGTCGCGGATTTGACGTACGTCCGGATCTTCAATGTTATTCATTCGTGAAGCAACTTGTTTGCCTTTGCGAATCTCGCCAGCCTGGCGAATACTTTCCAGCAGCTCGTTGAAGAGTTCTTGTTTCATTTTAAATACTCCATAACCATGTTTCTTAACAGTTTTAGTTGATCAGCCGTTAAATCGTCCGATTCATTCCTGGCGTAAGCGAAGAGCATGTATATCTGCTGTTTGGTGTCAACAAAGTAATATATAACGCGAATACCACCTCGCTTGCCATGTCCGGAACCAGCCCATCGAATCTTCCGCAAACCCCCATTTTGTTTGATCAAATCCCCACTATCAGGTCTAAGAGCAAGTTCCAACTGAAGTAACCTGTAATCTTACTCGCCCAACAGTGAGGTAATCCGTTTCGTAAAAATGGGTGTTTCAATAAACGGCATATGTTGTAGTTGAACTACCTAAATGTACGCCATTGGCGCATGTAAGTCAATGGCGTAGAGTTCGTATTGAGACTTGATTCTCTGGCTGGTAGAAGAATAGCAAATTAACGGCCTGGTGGTTAAGCGGAAGGGGCTATGGTAATAATAACAATCGCAATGTAGTGAATTACACGCCAAAACCAAACAACGCCAGGCAGTCACTGTCCGCTTGAACCGCATGTTAGTAGCCCCTTTTAGTAGTTGACATTATATGTCAAATGTGACATATTTAGGAATGGCAGTCACTAACAAATACATCGTTTGGCTACACGGAGAAATAAAGACTCCACCGTTCGGGGCTGACTCTAGGCTGAAAGCCGGTTTTTTGATGCGAAGACTGCAGCAAGGTGAGCATTTGGAGTTGCCTGATTCCAGACCAATGCCATCGATTGGCAAAAACTGTCACGAACTACGCATTAATGATGCCAATAAGATTTGGCGTATTGTGTATTACATAGATAGTGAGGCGATTGTTATTCTGGAAGTATTTCTCAAAAAGATTCAACAAACCCCGAAAGAAGTGATAGATCAGTGTAAAAAGCGATTATCACGTTACAAACAGATTACAGGAGATTGAAAGATGGATAAGCTAAAACGTCAAAACTTAGAAAAAGCTGGATTCCGCGTTGGATCAACCGCGGACTTTTTAGAGTTGTCTCCCGAAGAAGAAGCGTATTTGGAGATTCGTCTAGAGATTAGTGAACTTATTCGTTACCAGCGAAAAAAACGTGGTTGGACGCAAGTGCAACTAGCTCGCGCCTTGGGATCCAGTCAATCGCGGGTAGCGAAAATGGAAGTTGGCGATCCGAGTACATCTTTGGACTTGATGTTGAAGGGATTGTTGCGCCTTGGTGTAACCAAGCAGGAGTTAGGAGAATTACTCACAGGTAAATTTCGATTCGCACTCCAACCTGCATAGCTCTTAGCCCGAAGGGCTACTAACGGCCCTGCGGTTAAGCGGGAGAGGCTGTGGGATTTATGACAACCGCAATGTAGTGAATTGTCCGCCGTAACCAAACAACGCCAGGCAGCCATCGTGCGCTTGAACCACGTGTTAGTGCACTATCGAGCGATAAATTTCATGTCAAATCACAAACGTAGCTAGTTAGGGGAAGCTTTCATAACGGCACAGCGATTAAGCGGGCGTGGTTATGGTTTGAATAACAACTGCAATGTAGTTAGATGCCCGCCAAAACCAAACAACGCCAGGCAGCCACTGTCCGCTTGTTACAGCGCAAACAAATGCTTATGCGACAGAGTAGTTTGTACCCGGACCGGATCCATGTTTTTTCAAAAGCTTTTTCGCTACAAGTTCGGCTAATGCTTTCTTAACCGTAGGGCTTGGAATATTCAACTGCTCTGCAATCAAACCTGATCGACTACCAGGATGATTTTCAATAAAGGTTATAATTGCTTTATCACGTGGAGATAGCGTTGCTATAATACCCGTGATGTTAAGTTTTTCGGTCAATAATTGTTGAATATTAACTAAAGCATCGAAGAAAAAAGCAACCCACTCGGTAACATCTTCATTGGGTCTGCCGGCCTGACAACTACGCAATACCCTGTAATACTCTGCCTTACGACTCTCAATTTCGTGCTCAAAACTCACATACTCAATCCAGGCATATTTATGTTTCAACAGCAATAAGGTCGCTAGTAACCTGCTTAAACGCCCATTCCCATCTTGAAACGGATGAATAGTCACAAACTCATAACAGAACAACGCACACTTAACCAAAGGATGTGTTTGTTGGTCTTTGGCGTACCAATCAATGAGAGCACCCATTGCATCCTGTGTTGGAAATCCCGGTAGTGTCGTTTGGAAAATTGTCTGTGATGTACCATCGGGCATTCGCGCTTCTACCGCATTACTTTGCTGTTTGTAATTACCACGATGCCAATCATCTTTTTGGCTAAAACGCAGTAGCGTTTGATGTAAAAACTTCAAACTATTTTCGGTGATATCGATCTCTTTCCACGATTCTGAAATCATATCATGGGTGTTAAAATACCCAACGACTTCCTGCGAATCACGATCAACTAGCGTTGTGATATCAACGTCCAATAGTAGCGCCTCCACTTGTTCGTCACTTAATTGAGAACCCTCAATACGAGTTGATGCCCCGACACTGCGCACCGTAGCTATGGATTTTAACTGTTTTAGGGTTTGTCCTTCTCTTTTCTCAATAGATGACCAAGACGCATCAAATCGGTCTATTTGACTAATTCGTTTGATCAACTCCCAACTGAGATTGAGCGTTAAATTATGTACGGATGTTTTCATGTATTAACAGCGAGTATATACGATATGATACGATAATATACGATTTAGATACGATATCCCTGAGGAAAAATGAATAGTTGGCAAGTAATTACCAAAGGGATGATGAGTTTGCGCTGTAACGGCCTTGCGGTTGTGCTGCCGGGTATCCCAATGTAGCCAAAACTTCCTGAACTTCCACCGGTCAGCACGAAACGCCTTGTTATGCCACACTTAAACGTTTGCTTAACTGGCATAATGTATTCACGACAGCTTAGTAATATTCATTGTGGGATATCCCACTTATGGCTATATTGCAATCGTTATCACTCCATTCCAAGCAATTTATCATGTCACAATCAATCAAAGAATATGACGCCCGCTTAGATGCCAAAAAGCGAATTACCCTTCGTGGAGCTAAAACGATGTTTTATCGTGTACGCGAGAAAGGTGATGGAACCATCGAATTAAGTCCGCGAGTTTTAGTACACCCAGACGAAATCTCAGTAAAAACGTTAGCCACGATTGACCAATCTGTTGCTAACTTGAAAAAGGGTAAAGCGTCCAAAGCTGTGGATCTGGATGAATTAGACAAATTGTTGGACTAAATGCCTGCCTATACTATTCGAATGGGTATTCCAGAAATGGAATCGTTTTGGCAAGATTTGCTGGAAAAGAAAAGGTCTAATGCATTAAACCCTGATGAAGTGGATTTGTTTACCCGTTTTGGTAAAGCCATCCAGAATTTAAGTGCAAATCCCAAGCACCCTGGTTTAAAAACCCATGAAATTAAGCCATTGTCGAAGAAATATGACATGAGAATATGGCAATCATATTTAGATCAAGGGAAAACTGCACGTCGTTTCTACTGGGCATATGGTCCAAATCGTATGGAAATTACAATTTTAGGGATTGAACCACACCCAGAGGATAAAAAGTCAGGTGCATATTCTCGTATTAAATTATCTGAATTGCCGGATGAGTAAGTAATAGTGGTCTCGAGTCGTGTGACATAATGGCTTTGCGGTTAAGCGGTGAGCCGTTTGCGTTAAATTAATTGATTTACACAATTTGCCAAACGACAAACTTGACTACGGCAGATGAAGCGAATGCGCTTGAACCGCATGTTATGGCGTCATTTTAAACGAATATTTATCTCAGATTATAGAGTGAGCGAATCAATCCAGTAAATTTCATTACCAAGTGCACGTAAATAGAGTACCCCGTCTGATATAGTAAAGTCAAGAATTGGCTTGATTGATTCTGAACTATTATTCACGATGTCTAATTTATCTGTAAGCCTACCATTATTAGCATTTACGATATAGATTTCGCCATTAAACAATACGTACAATAATTCATTGACATACTCAATTTTGGCAATGTAGGGTTGTGCTCCAAGTCTTCTTTGTCCGACTGCCGGAATATAAGGTTCGGGGATTAAGTCATTATCCCCAAGTTTTAAAATTTTACCAATATTTCCAGAGTGATCTAAAAAAATAAGTTCTTTATCACCTAAAAATGCAAATACGAACCCTTCTGGTGTGCCGGCTAAAGCAGAAAATAAGTTCCGTGAAGATGGTTCATACCCGAAAGGGATTCTTGTATTTATACTATATGAAATAGCACCGGTCTTTGTGTGGTAGATTGCCAACAACTTATTATCATTAGCACCTTGTGATGTAATATTAAATGCAATGTGTTCCCCTGACGATGCAAACGAAATACCGTTAAAACTATAAAGAGAATGAGGTAGGGTTAGTTCCGAAAATCCTCCGTCGCTATGGTGAAGTAGAATCTTTGCATTTGATCTACAAAAGAAATACAATTGTTGCTCAACAGGGCATCGTGAGCTAGCAAATACCTGCAGAACTTCTCCTGGTCCCCTCCCTGACCTATAGCTACCCTTTAAGAATTTTTGATTTGCGTTCCATTCGTATATGAGTGTATCGTTTTGGCTTCGAGGTAAAGTTATAAATAAGGATTTGCCGATGGATTGGAGCATTGAAAAATTTGATATTCTCGTCATCGACAATTCTTCAATTATATTTGCATGTAAGACTGTTGTTTTTGCTGAATCAACATCAACGGTCACTTTCTCAGGATCTCTTTCACATGCAACGATTACAAGTAGTAGTGCAATTGTGTAAAGAATCTTGCATTTCATATTTAGACTATTTGATGGGTATACTTCGATGTTCAGTTTTAGAGGAGTACAATAATTTTTACAGTTCTACCCACCACAAAGGCTACCAGAATATACACCGCCACCATACCAGCTATCCCAACCACTCCACCCTGTAGGTGATGAAGCATCCATACACCTAATGTGGAGTGACCATCCAACCACAGCTCCGGTGTATTGAGTAAGCACAACATCACACTCAGCTGTAGTACAAGATTCTACTTCATTCTGTAGTATATACTGTGCTTGTGCGATTGTGATTTGTGGCAATGTTATTATTATTAATAACGTAGCTATGGTATTTCTAAGTATCTTTAATTTGTTCATTTACTTATAAAAATATACTCGAATTGTAGACTTAACTCACCCTTAGTAAGCCTGTTAAGAAGCTAACATTTGATATTATACTTAAAAAAAACAATGAATAATATCGTTATAAAAGAGTAAAATAATACCCTATATAGGTTATTGCTATTGTCCAAAATTATTCCTTACGGCCTCGCGCCACTTGATAATAGCATTTGGTCCATATATTGATAATTTACGGGTAATGTTCTTTTTGTGAGTGTTTATGGTGTGTTCCGATAGATATAGCTTATTTGCTATCTCACTTATTGTGTAACCCTCTATTATATAATCCATAATTTGAACCTCTCTTGGACTTAACAGTTTCACTGCTTCTGTGTAACTGAGTATTCTTTCATTATTTTCAAGAGCCATAAATAATTAGATTAGTGAAAGCCATAACTCATTATTGAGTAGCGAATTGGTGAGTATATAATGGCGAATAAGTTGGTTAAGAGCAACTTAATTGAGCATGACAGGTAAAATTTTTTAAAAAATCCTGCCGGAGGTGTAATAACGGCCTGTTGTGCTACTCAATCATATAAGTAGTACATCGTAACCGTTATGGAAAGAATGTTCTGCTTCCTGTTCAAGATGCCGCATAAGTACTTCCTTTTCTTGTTTCTTGTAAAACTTGAACGAATAGGCAGGTACTTAATGAACAAAGATTTGTATTGCCACCCTGTACGTATTCAAACTAATAACAGATTATGCCTTATGAAACTCCTTGATCGTCTTCGCACTGATATCCGTCGGAAAGGCCTGAGCCGGAGTACGGAAAAAACCTACATTAACTGGACACTCGACTATATTAGATTCCATGGTAAAAAACATCCCGCTAATCTTGAAAGCAACGATGTCACTATGTATCTGAATTACCTGGTAAATCAACGCCATGTTGCCCCATCAACGCAAAATCAAGCGCTCTGTGCCATTTTGTTCCTTTACAGAAATACACTGAGTCAACCCGACTTTTATATTGAACATATCCAATGGTCGAAAAAACCCAGGAAAGTGCCCCTCGTCCTCTCACAACAAGAGGTGAAATCTCTGTTAAGTCATACCCCTTTCAACGAAAATTTACCTATTCGACTCCTGTACGGCGGCGGTCTACGGGTTTCAGAGGTTATACGTCTACGTATTGCCGACATCGATTTTGAACACGCTCAACTCCGAATTGTAGATGCTAAAGGGAAAAAAGATCGTATTACCCCATTCCCACAATCACTGCATAACGAAGTCCGAAGACAGTTGGAGCGCGTACGTACTATGCATGCCACAGATCTTCGCCATGGCCTCGGTCACGCCGAACTCCCTCACGCATTGCACAGATCAACCAAACAACCAGTAACACACTACAACCGCCATTATCACGCCGGTCAGATCCGCAATCAAACCCGCCTGAATCGCATACCGGGTCTTACGCACTCCCACCGCACCGAAATACACCGCAATGACATAGAACGTGGTCTCGGTCGACCCGAACATGGTGCCAGCCATCTTCACAAAGATGGAATCCTCCCCGTAGGTCGCAATCATATCAGCCATTACACCCACCGAGCCACTGCCCGTCAGCGGACGAATAATTGCCATGGGTAACACCTCAGCAGGGAAACCAAAGAAACCAAGTACCGGACGTAACCCCAGAATCATCCAGTCCATTGCTCCACTGGCCCGAAACATCCCAATGGCAAACAAAATGGCCACCAGGTAGGGGATAATCCGAACCGCAATGTCGAACCCGTCTTTGGCGCCAACCACAAACTCTTCGTAAATGGCAACCTTTTTGACCATTCCGTAGGATACAATGCCCACAATAATTACCGGAAGTATGAATAATACCAGAATGTTCATGATTAGCTGTCTTTCGTGTTTTGGTTGGAGGATGTAGAACCGTCAGGACCGGTTGTGTTGTCATCGGATGTACCCCTGCCCGAAGTACCGGTAGTATGAACGCCGCTACCCGGGCCCGAAGCGCCGCCACCCGGGGCACCTTTGCCACCACCCGGGCCCGAAGCGCCGCTACCCGGGGCAATTTTGCCACTACCCGGGCCCGCAGCGCCGCCACTTCCCGAACCGCTCTGGGAAGCACCAGCATCCGCCGTATCAACACCAACCGCAAGCAACTCCCCGCTTTCCGAAAGCACCGGCGGATACCGGCGCGCATACAACTTGGCCGCAATGATGGCCGCAGCCGTTGAAAAGATGGTTGTAATGGTGATCGCAACCATGAGCTCATTAACCCGCAATCCCATAATCGCCACCAGGGTGACCGGTGGCAGCAACTGCACGCTCGACGTATTCAAGGCCAGAAACATAATCATGGAGTTGGTGGCCGTATCTTTTTCCGGATTCAGTTTCTGCAGCTCCTCCATCGCTTTAATGCCCAACGGAGTAGCCGCATTGCCGAGACCCAGCACATTGGCCGCAAGATTCAGCGAAATCATACCCATCGCCGGATGATCCTTCGGGAGTTCGGGGAAAAGCCATTTCATGAAAGGTCGAACCCCCTTCACCACTATATAAATCAACCCGGCTTCCTCGGCTATTTTCATCAGACCCAACCACAGGGCCATAATTCCCACCAACCCCAAAGCCAATGTCACGGCAAACTCAGCCATGTCGAAGGCGGCCTGGGTTATGGCGCGAAGCTTGACAAACTGAACCTCGGGCAAAACCAGCCCGGTCTGCAGCACAGCCCCGGAATCGGCACCCCCCGATACCCCGGGATCCGTGACATACGCTCTGATTTCCTGTTTCCGGCTGGACGACTGGTTTTCAGCTACACGAACCCAGTGATCAGGCAACCCCTCCTGAACGGGAATAATCAGTTCTGCCTCCGCCTCAACCGGATACCACCGCGCATTGAATTCCGTGCCGGAATCATCCAGGGAAAACCGGACATTCTGATTCCGGTCGAGGTCGGCGTTGGCCGGGAAACGAATCTCCGCGGTAATCTCCTCGCCGTTTCGCCAGGTATTATTGACGATGTCGGAGGCATCGTTGACCAGGGCAAAGACCAGACTGAATACAATCAATCCGCCCCATATATAATTGAGCATAGTTTTCGGACCTGTGGTTGTTGACTTCGCGGGTAAGGGTCTGCAGCTGTTTTTTCAAACCATGAAAATGCGAAAAACAAACCGATTTTGTAAATCCAATTTCGTAATCTTTTGTACGCACACGGGGCGGCCACACCAGACACCGGACCGACCACCCGTTGAACCGGTCGATACACGGGCTGCCGCGGGCGGGAAACCTGGCCACGCATGCGTCGACCGTGATGCGAAGCAAAACCAAAACCGGTAAGCAGGCTGCATTAGCCTGACCATTACCAATGTCATAACCACCAACCACCATCTCCAGCTACATGCACATCCAAACCCGAGCCATTCACGCCGGCTACAGCGCCGAAGGCCCCGAACAACCTGTTGTTTCCGCCCTGCAACCCGGCACCATCTTTACCCATCCTGAAACCGGCTTTGACGCCAGCAACGGCAGCTTTGGCTACGCCCGCTACGGAAATCCGAACCGACTCGAACTGGAAACCATGCTCGCAAACCTGGAAAACGGGGAGGTGGGCGTGGCATTTTCCTCCGGTATGGCGGCTATAACGGCTGTATTTCAGGTACTCGCCCCGGGCGATCACGTAATAGTGTGCGATGACGTCTACCACGGCACCCGGGCTGTGCTGAACCAAATTATGACGCGATGGGGACTCGAATGTACCTACGTGGATGTGACCAACCCCCGACATGTTGCCGATGCCGTACAACCCAACACCCGGCTGGTCTGGCTGGAAACCCCGTCGAACCCGCGTATGCTGATCTGTGACATTGCCGAAATCGTGCAGCGGGTTCGCGCTCAAACCCCGGCTGGCAACTATATCCATATCGGTGTTGACAACACCTGGGCCACCCCTGTGCTTACCAATCCGCTCGACCTCGGCGCCGACCTGGTCATGCATTCCTGCACCAAATACATCGGCGGTCACAGCGATATCCTGGCCGGAGCGCTCATCGCACGCACGAACGATGCCTACATCGACGCCATCCGAACCCTCCAGAAACAAACCGGAGCCGTAGCATCCCCCTTCGACTGCTGGATGCTGGTTCGAAGCCTGAAAACGCTGGTTCCGCGGATGCGTTCCCACTGCGAAAATGCCATGGCGGTAGCACAGTACCTGCACGCACACCCTAAAGTAGAAACCGTCTACTACCCCGGCTTGCCCGATTCACCCGGTCACGAGGTTGCAAAACGGCAGATGCGCGACTTCGGGGGAATGATCTCCGTGCTTTTCGCTGTGAAAAAAGAACAAATTTTGAAAGGAATCGCCTCGGCGAAACTCTTTAAAGTAGCGACCAGTCTGGGCGGCGTGGAAAGCCTTTGGGAACACCGGCAGTCCAGCGAGGGTCCCACGTCCAAAACACCGGAAAATCTGGTGCGGATATCGGTGGGAATAGAACATCCTGATGATCTGATTGCCGATCTGGAGCAGGTACTGGCTTCCATGTAGACCCCCGCCCGTGATCTGTGGTCAACGCAGGTCGCCCGGCTGAATTCTCTCGGATCTGCCAGGCAAAACTCCGCCCGGTTTGGTATGCAGTATGTTGCCGCATAACCAATCTGAGTTGCCATCGCTTGCAACATGGCCGTTCGCTCCCGGGAGTGTTTGAGACTACAGCGTTGTTGAACGGAAGGCGACCCCCCACGGTTATACAGGCCAGTGGATTCATTGTCAGCAGTTGCCTCGGTACCATCCAGGCGATGAACGTACGTACCGGATATAAAGTTGACTATATCCAACGGATTAAAACGGTCGTGCAATGCCTTTGCATCCTCAGGTTTCTGAGCGTAAGCACAGGACCTCTTACATTGGTATGGATACGGAATCCGACCTACATAACCCAAAATACCAACCCATTATCACGAGCTATGATTACTACCGGCCAGAAAATGAACACCGATTTCGAATTGAAGATTGTGCAGAACGGCGAGGAAAAAACCGTCAACTTTGCCGACCTCCTCACCCGTCCCACCATCGTCTCGGTCTATATGAAAAACAATACCGGAAGCTGTGACAAACAGAATATCTCCCTCGCTGCAGAACAGGAAGCCTTTGAAAATAAAGGTGTTAATTTGGTGACACTCAGCAAAGACACCTGCGGATCGCATAAAAAGTATGCCGAAAAACATGGAATATCCTATATATTGGCATCCGACCCGGATCTGCATTTTTCCAGGGCTACCGACTCTATCGTTGAAAAGAAAATGTACGGCAAAACCTATGACGGTCCGGCCCGTGCCGCTTTCTACATTGATACAGACGGTAAAATCCTGGGTGTCATCGAAAAGGTAGATCCCAAAAATCATGCTCAGGAACTTCTCGGACTCATCGGATAGGCTATTCCGGGTATATTGCCAAATGTACCTTTTGCTGACCTTCAGCCCGAGACGTGAAATCTGAACCGTGCGCAAAATAAGACCCGAATCAGTGCCCGAATGGCATGGGTTCGAAACAAAATAACTGTGTGCAGACCGGCCCCGGCCGTTTATGCTGGAAATGATTGGATAAACATCCCCTATGAAATCACTCGTAATTGTTGAATCGCCCACCAAAGCCAAAACTATTCGCAAGTTTCTTGGCAAAAATTACACGGTAGATTCCTCCTACGGCCATATCCGCGACCTGCCGGCCAGTGCCAAGGAAATACCCGCAAAGTTCAAAAAGGAGAAATGGGCCAACCTGGGAATCAACACGGACGACGCCTTCGAACCCCTGTACGTGATTTCGGCCGAGAAAAAAAAGGTGGTCAAAAAACTCAAAGACCTGCTCAAAGATTCGGACGAGCTCATTCTGGCAACGGACGAGGACCGCGAAGGGGAGGGCATTGCCTGGCATATTCTCGAGGTACTCAAACCCAATGTGCCGGTCAAGCGCATGGTGTTCCATGAAATCACCAAAGATGCGATTAACCGGGCGCTCGAGAACTTCCGCACCATCGATATGAACCTGGTTGATGCCCAGGAAACCCGCCGCGTGGTGGACCGCCTGGCCGGCTATACGATTTCGCCGCTGCTCTGGAAGAAAATTGCTCCGGGGCTCTCGGCCGGCAGGGTGCAGTCGGTGGCGGTAGAACTGCTGGTTCAGCGCGAACGGGAGCGCATGCGCTTCCGAAGCGGCTCGTATTGGGATCTGCGTGCGAAACTGACCCCATCCGGACAACAAACACCCTTCCTGGCCGACCTCGTGCAGCTCAACGGGAAGCGACTGGCAACGGGGAAAGACTTCGATGAATCTACCGGGAAGCTGTCGAAGCCGGATTCCGTAGTACTGCTGGATGAAAAACAGGCATCCAGCCTCAAAGAAGCCCTGGAAAACCGGGCCGGATGGACCGTAACCGACCTGGAAACCAATATTCAGGAACGCTCGCCGGGGGCGCCGTTCACTACTTCAACCCTGCAGCAGGAAGCCAACCGCAAGTTCGGATTTTCCGCCAAAGATACCATGCGGACCGCCCAGAAGCTCTACGAAGAAGGGTATATCACCTACATGCGTACCGATTCTACCACGCTCTCCGGTCAGGCTATCAATGCCGCCCGCGAAGCTGTTGTATCCATGTATGGCGAGGAATACCTGTACAAATCTGTGCGGTCGTACAACAAAAAAGCCAAAGGCGCGCAGGAAGCCCACGAAGCGATCCGGCCGGCCGGAAGCGTATTCCGCGCTCCCCAGGATACCCCGCTGTCAGGGCGTGAACGCAAACTCTATGACCTGATCTGGAAGCGAACCATGGCTACCCAGATGGCCAACGCACGCCTCGAATTTACCAATGCATCCATTACGGCATCGCTGCCGCCGGCTGCCGGTACCGATCCGGTCAGTGCCGTTTTTCGCGCTACCGGCAAGCGTATCCTGTTCCCTGGATTCTTCCGCGCCTATGTGGAAGGCAGTGACGACCCTGCAGCCGACCTGGAGGATCAGGAAAAACCACTCCCCAAGCTGGAAATCGACCAGAAGCTGAATCCCGAGTCCATCGAGGCCCTCTCCCACGAGACCAAGCCTCCATCGCGCTACACCGAAGCCAGTCTGGTCAAGCAACTCGAAAAAGAAGGCGTAGGCCGACCCAGTACGTATGCCTCCATTATTGATACCATCCTGAATCGGGGGTACACCCAGAAACAAGGCAACGCGCTGGTACCCACCTTTACCGCCTTTGCCGTTACCGAACTCCTCGAAAAATACTTCCCGGACCTGGTGGATGTGCAGTTTACCTCTGAAATGGAGAACAAACTGGATGAAATCGCCTCCGGCAATGAAGACCGTACCCGCTATCTGGAACGCTACTATGCCGGTGAAACCGGACTGCGACAAATGGTAGAGCGGCAGGAATCGCAGATTGTGGCCGCCGAAGCACGCAAAATTGATCTTCCCCTGGAAGGACTTGATCAGGTGGATGTGTTTGTGGGCAAGTTCGGTCCCTATGCCCAGCTTAAAAGTAACGGGGAGACCGTCAGTGCCTCCCTGCCGGTGGACCTGTTTCCCGGCGATATCACCGTGGAGAAACTTCACGAGCTGATCCGGCAGTCGGAGGAGGGCCCGTCTTCCCTGGGTACCGATCCTGATACCGGACAGGAAATTTACCTGCTCAGCGGCCGATTCGGTCCGTATGTGCAGCTCGGCGAAGTGACCGATGACAATAAAAAGCCCAAGCGGACTTCCCTGCTTAAAGGGATGAAACCGGAGGATGTGGACCTGGATACGGCGCTACGTCTGTTATCGCTGCCCCGGGCGCTCGGCAGTCACCCGGATACGGGCAAGGAAGTGCGTGCCGGCGTAGGTCGATTCGGACCCTATGTGGTACACGACGGAACGTTCAAATCCCTCGGTAAAGATGATCATGTGCTTACGGTTGAACTGGACCGCGCTGTGGCCCTGCTGGCCGAAGCCAAACAATCCAAACGAGGGTCTTCAGCGCTCAAAGACCTGGGTCCACACCCCGAAACCGGTGAAAACGTTTCCGTTATGACCGGACGATACGGTCCCTACATCAAATACGGAAAAACCAACGCCAGTATTCCCAAAGGTACCGATCCTGAAAGCCTGACGATGGAACAGGCCATTGGTTTCATCAACGATAAACTGGCCGCAAAGAAATAGAATTTCGTACCTTACGGCATGATTAAACGCAGCGAACAATATTTCCGTTATCCGCCGAACCTGAGCATGCTCGATCTGGCCACGGTGGTAAGCATGTACCGGGGTAGAGGTGAACCCGTGAAAGCTCCGGCAGGAGAGTACTTCGGGTGTGCGCATAGCTTTAAGCTGGTTCGCGAAGCCAAAACCTGGTTTGGCCTGTATTACACCCAGTTGGCCTGGGATCAACTCCTGACGAAAGATTCCGGGGGATATCCGCTTACCGAAGTCGAAATGAATGTACTGGGGCTGGCTGCCGGCCGGGATTCCCACCCCCGAACCCGTGACTACATCGAAAAGAATTCGGGTATCATGCCCCAGGTCGGTTATATGATTGTTAACGACCTCAAGACCTTCGGCTTTCTCGAGGAAACCGATCAGGCTGAGCTAGCGCTAACCTCGACCGGCGAGGATGCCCTCAACGGAATTGCCCGTCGTATTTACGAAAAGAAATTCATCCCGGAGATGCTGCTGGTCAATCGCGAACGCTACGTTAAACCTACGCCTGCGGCCACCAAAGGCGACCACGACACCTCCCGCGGACCGCAAATTGATTTGTTCTGATGGCACTCTCTGATGTTGCAAATGCTGCCTCCAGCCGACTGCAACATCGTGTTCCCTCGGAAATATCGGTTCGACTCCGACCAGGGAGCACAATACACGTGTGCGCATTGGATTGATACGGTAGCTTCTACAACGAGCAACGAGGGCATTCGTCCATTGACGATCTCACGCTTTCACAGGTATTCCATCGAGCCGCTTGAACGTTCTCAGGTTTCCGCCAGCTCCAACCCTTCAGAGGATATTTTCGCAATGTACCCCTCCAGGGTCTCCTTCGCCTCCGGCGTCGCAACCACAGCACCCAGTTTCATGAGCATGCGGTAGAGTCCTACGTGCAGCCGGCTTACGTAAATGAAATGCCTGGATCCCCGGGGCTCAGTGAATTTCGTAGCTTCACGCGCATACTCGCCGATAATCCGCTCATAGGAAGGGTCGCCGAAATCAAAGGTTTCCTGCGTGTAAGGCGATAAAAAATGGTTGCCAAAGCCACGGCAGAATGCAAAAAATCGTTCCTCAAACGCGGTATCCGTCGGATTTGGGTCGATCATCTCCAGATTCTGATACACCTCGCGCATCCCGTACGCATCGTCACGCATGTGCACATCAAACAGACGGATATAATTGTTGAAAAAATCCGGCGGCGACTGCTTAATACATCCAAAATCCAAAATCCCCAGCCGGCCATCGTGCGTAAACAGGAAATTTCCGGGATGGGCATCGGCATACACGGTATAGTTATTATCGATTTGAGCGTGGAAAAAGTCCCACATCAGCTGCCCAAAGTGATTTCGTTCTTCCTGTGACGGGTTCTCAGCTAAAAATGCATCCAGATGTCGTCCATCTACAAAGGTCATGGTCAGAACACGCGGTGTTGACAATTCCGGAATCCAGCGGGGCGTCACAAACTTTTCAGAATTGAACAAGCCGGCGTAGGCCTCCATCTGCCGCCCTTCATTCAGATAATCGGTCTCCTCCAGCAGCTTGTCCCGAACTTCAGCGAAGTAAGCATCGGTGGAGGGGTGGTCTACGATGCGCTTGAACACGCTTTTAGCAATGCTCAGATCTGAGTCTATAGTTTCCCGGACGTTCGGATACTGAATCTTTATGGCAACTTCCCGTCCGTCATGCAATGTAGCCCGATGTACCTGTCCGATGGAGGCCGCTGCTACGGCATCCGGTGTAAACTGAGCGAATAGCTTTTCCGGGTATTCACCGAGTTCACGTTTTATGATGGTTCGTACCAGAACACGGTTAATCGGCGGGACCTTGTATTGAGCCTGCGCCATCACGTCTACAAACTCCTCGGGCAACACACCGCTGTCCAGACTCAGCGTCTGTGCCAGCTTCAGCGCGGTACCACGCAGTTTGCTGAATTCTTTGAATATTTCGGTGGCGTTCTGTGTGTGCAGGGCCTTTTTGTCGGCCTCGGTGCGTGATCCGAGTACCTTTTTCAGGTGATATCCGGCGTAATTGGCACCTACTTTCAGTCCTGTTTTGGCGATAATGCTGCCACGCTGAAACCTGGATGATGGAAAATCACTCATGCCGATGCTCCTTTGTCTGACCCGGAATCGTCTGACGGGGTGTCTTCGATGGGGATTTCAACGGACTCAGAATGTTTTACCATCCCGGTGTTGCTCGTATGGCGGGGTGTTTCCCGGCACGACTTCCAAAAGCTGCTCCAGCCTGATCCATTACACGGAAGATGCTCTTCAACGCGTTTCCAGCTCTGTTGAAGATCTCCGGTAAGTTCTATGCCGGTTTGCTGCATCCGTTCGGCAAACAAAGCCGCATCGCGGGAAATGCCCTGAAACCGAAATTTCCAGATGTTATTTCCTGCCAGATACTTAACCAGGTCAAAACCTTTGTCGATGATACCGGAGTATACCAGTTCGTTGGCAAAAACGGTGAGCTTGTCTACCAGTGCGAGGGTGCGCTCCGTACCGGGACTGTCGTCCTGCAGCCAGAACCGGATCAGCTGGAAATACTCCCTGACCAGCACCGGATACACGAAATCCGGGATAATCATGGTATTTGCACCGGGTATGCGGGAGTCGTCCTGGATGAACGAGCGAAACAATGCGACACTTTCGGTGTGCCAGTAGGTGTCACGTCGGTTCAGAACCATCGCGGAGAAGGTTTCCTCAGTGAAGTCACGATGCGCACTGAGTACGTCAAAGGTGGTGTAGATGTAGTTGGATGCCTTCTCACCAAAATTGAGCGCCTCGTATTCGGGGATCAGTACCGTCGACTCCCGGTACACATCCGGAATTTGATCATAAAAAGCCCTTAATATGGCTTGTTTTCCAGGGAATTGCTGCTGGAGTTCAGCCAACTCGCACCCGGCTTCGGATGCAATGGCTCGCAGGGTAAAGCGGGTTTTGTCTTCGATATATAGGGTCAGCGCAGCGTCAATGATTCGCGCGCGAAGGTCCGGGGAGGGGTCTTCCATGGTGGGATTACGTCTGCTGGTTAGATAAAGTTGGTCCGTAAATGAACCGATGAAATGATTATGCTGTTACAACATCGATAGTAGAGACAAGGTTCACCCGAATGCATGGAAAAGCATGTTTTATGGTCTGAGAGCGCCAGAAAAACTTCGTCGGCTACCGGGTATGGATTTGGCTCAACATCATCCTGAAACGGGTATCTACCCCGTAAATTGCAGTATCAATACCAAACGGTCGGAAAACGATGTCAATCCACGCAGCAGAACCGAACCCTGTCACTGAGCATAACCACAGCGCACACCCGGAGTCCTACGGGCGCATGGGAGAGGATAGACGCGAGCGGCAACGATATCACCGCGACGTTCTGTTTCTCACGCTTTGTGCCATATTTCTCACGGCGCTGGTTATGGGGAACATCATCGGCACGACCAAATTCGTAACGCTGTTTTCGCTTACCATACCAGACTGGCTGCTCCCGCTAGTACCCGGGCTGGTTCGTTCAGGCAGTACCTATGCGATGGTGATTCCGGTCGGACTTCTTGCCTTTCCCGTAACCTTTCTGGCCACGGATCTGGTATCGGAATTATTTGGCCGCAAGCGGGCCCAGCTTCTTGTGTGGGTCGGATTTTTCATGAACATCTTTATGATAATCGTGATGAGTGTCAATGCCTGGCTCCCGAATGCTTTCGGTGTCAGCGGCGGACTGGAGCTGTTCGACGGGGTGTATAGTTTCTTTATCGGGAACACCATCGCCAGTATGCTGGCATACCTGACCGCACAATCCATCGACGTCAGGTTGTTTCACTTCTGGAAAGACCTGACCAAGGGTAAACATCTATGGCTTCGCAACAATGCATCCACCATGATATCGCAGATGGTAGATACCGTGGCCATCATGAGTATCCTTTACTTTGCGGGCAACCTTAGCGAGTCGGTCAATACCTTTGGGGCGTTGCTTATTCTGATTGTGAACGCTTATCTATTCAAGTTTTTCGCCGCTCTGTTTGATACCCCCCTGTTTTACGCCGGAGTCAAGTTGCTCAGACGTTTCGAGGAAGACCCCTCCGGGTATCGGCTCTACGATGAGAAAGCCGGGTAACCTGTGTTTTCGCCGATAAGTGATTGTGTATTACCCAACAATTTAATATCGTTGCCAACTGACGATATTTCGGTAACAAAAATAAGTTTATTATGTCCCAGCCTACCAATGCTTTCTGGCGTGAAGTCATGGATTTCCTTCCGGGCCTTACCCTTCTTTTTCGGATTGATGAGCAGGAAATTGCCCATCTTATGTTTGTGACGGATGCCATTCGTAATGAACTCGGCTTCGCTCCGGAGGAGTATGTGCTGGCCTCTGAAGATCCCGGAACCGTAGTCAGTGCCGACCTCGACCGTCTCATAGAAACGATAGCGCAGCTCAGTCATGGTAACGAAATATCGTCTTCACCCGCCTGTTCGCTGACCGACCGTACTGGCCAGAAGGTATCCTATGTATTTGACTTTCGGTTGTTCAGAACGAAGTCGGCCCGGCACAATCTGATATCGGTGACCTTGTTTCCGCAAGGAACCATCGCCGACAAATCAACCAGTTCCAGTGCCGAACCTCAGGCAGAGGATACCTTATTTGTGGCTGAGAGCCCGATTTTCAAAGATGTTCTGGAGCGCATAGATATACTCAGCAAACAGGAACACCACGTGTTGATTCGTGGGGAACGGTCGGTTGGCAAGAAAGTTCTGGCAGAGAAACTGGCCCGTAAAGCTGCAGTGCTCAAGGGAAATCAGCAGGTTTGGATGCTGGATGTGAGAGAGCACAATGACAGTTCACCGAAGTCAGCCCGTTTATTTGCAGGTATTGATCCGGATGATCCGCAGGACAGCATATTGGATGACATCGACAAAGATTTACAGCTGGTTATTATTGAAATCGGTGCGATGCGGCTTGCTGATCAAAAGGATTTACTCAATCTGGTTGCTCGCCGGCAGCAGGCTGGTCGGTCGACCCGGATTGTGGCCACCTCCAGTGAATCTATGGAGGAGCTGGTGCACCAGGGTAAGGTGGATGCGGCCATGCTTTACCGGATGTCGTTCATGTCTGTATTTATACCTCCGTTACGGGAGCGTACCGAGGATGTGCTGGCAGCGGGACTTCAGTATGCCGGCAGATTATCCAGAGCACTTGGAGGAGCTATGCCGCTGGTTAGCGAGAACGTACTGCGAAAGATACTTTCCGGCGGTTTGCCACGGAATTTTGCCACCTTGTTTGACGCGGTGAGGGCAGTGCTTTTGGGTGGTACGGGTTCGGTTACACCGGCTGGGATGAAGGGTGGAATCGGAGGAAAGAGGGTGGCTGGAGATGCTTTTTTTGTAGTTGGTTCGCCGCAGTCGTTTGACCTGGTCGCGGCGGATTATCTGCGTACGGTATTAAAATACACGGAAGGGAAGGTATACGGATTGGATGGGGCAGCGGCGCTATTGAAAATGAAACCGACCACTTTGCAGAGCAAACTGAAGAAGTTGGGAGTACGTTGATTTTTTTTTAATTCGATAGGTTGAATAAAGCTATACGGTTAGGTCGGGCTATGGCGGAATGCTCGGATTAAACGAACTCCGGTATGGTTGACTGTGGGTAAAAAACCACCGTATATTGATTGCCCTGCTGCTGAATTTTGCGGGGAGATGGTGTTGGATTGTCTCAGGGCGTCCGGGCTGTTTTTCTTCAAAAAGGTGTTGACACTGGCCGATATGTTTTGTAATATTGGAGTCTGCGCCGAAAACGGTGTCAGGGAAAGCGTTCTTTGATTTAGTGAACGACAAGAATATCGCATAGCGAGCCTTAATCAATTAGATGAGGAAGACAGAGCACAGGCAAGCTCAATTGTTTTGTATATATAGTACAATGGAGAGTTTGATCCTGGCTCAGGACGAACGCTGGCGGCGGGCTTAACACATGCAAGTCGAAGGGGATCCGGTTCTTCGGAACCGGTGAGACTGGCGCACGGGTGAGTAACACGTATGTAATCTACCTACAGGTGGGGGATAACCCAGCGAAAGCTGGGCTAATACCGCATAATGCAGCGGGGCCGCATGGCCACAGTTGTTAAAGATTTATTGCCTGTAGATGAACATGCGTCGCATTAGTTAGTTGGCGGGGTAACGGCCCACCAAGACGATGATGCGTAGCTGGTCTGAGAGGATGATCAGCCACACTGGCACTGAGACACGGGCCAGACTCCTACGGGAGGCAGCAGTGAGGAATATTGCGCAATGGAGGAAACTCTGACGCAGCCACGCCGCGTGCAGGAAGAAGGTTCTATGAATCGTAAACTGCTTTTATTCGGGAAGAACGGCCGGCTTTTGAGCTGGTGTGACGGTACCGAATGAATAAGCACCGGCTAACTCCGTGCCAGCAGCCGCGGTAATACGGAGGGTGCTAGCGTTGTCCGGAATCATTGGGTGTAAAGGGTGCGTAGGCGGATTTTTAAGTCTGGGGTGAAATGCTGCGGCTCAACCGTAGCACTGCCTTGGATACTGGAGATCTTGAGGGTAACAGAGGCCGGTAGAATTCGTGGTGTAGCGGTGAAATGCATAGATATCACGAAGAATACCAGTGGCGTAGGCGGCCGGCTGGGTTACCTCTGACGCTGAGGCACGAGAGCGTGGGGAGCGAACAGGATTAGATACCCTGGTAGTCCACGCCGTAAACGATGTATACTAGGTGTTGGCCCTGCTTTGGTGGGGTCAGTGCTGCAGCTAACGCATTAAGTATACCACCTGGGGAGTACGTCGGCAACGATGAAACTCAAAGGAATTGACGGGGGCCCGCACAAGCGGTGGAGCATGTGGCTTAATTCGATGCAACGCGAAGAACCTTACCCGGGCTAAATCACTATGGACGGTCTGCGAAAACAGGCTTCCCTTCGGGGCTGTAGTGAAGGTGCTGCATGGCTGTCGTCAGCTCGTGCCGTGAGGTGTTGGGTTAAGTCCCGCAACGAGCGCAACCCCTGTGGCCAGTTACCAGCATGTAAAGATGGGGACTCTGGTCAGACTGCCTACGCAAGTAGTGAGGAAGGTGGGGACGACGTCAAGTCATCATGGCCCTTACGTCCGGGGCTGCACACGTGCTACAATGGGCGGTACAGAGGGAAGCTACCTGGTGACAGGATGCTAATCTCGAAAACCGTTCTCAGTTCGGATCGTAGTCTGCAACTCGACTACGTGAAGTTGGAATCGCTAGTAATCGCGTATCAGCTACGACGCGGTGAATACGTTCCCGGGCCTTGTACACACCGCCCGTCAAGCGATGGAAGTGGGTAGTACCTGACGGCGCTGTGCCAACCGCAAGGGGGCAGGTGTCTAGGGTAAGACGCATAACTGGCGCTAAGTCGTAACAAGGTAGCCGTACCGGAAGGTGCGGCTGGATCACCTCCTTTCTAAGGAGAGCGGTCTGTGTTTTGTTTCGCTGTGCGATATTCTTGTTGTTTACGAGCCATCGGGCTCTTTTGACGGAAGCCGGGGCTTGTAGCTCAGGTGGTTAGAGCGCACGCCTGATAAGCGTGAGGTCGAAGGTTCAACTCCTTCCAAGCCCACTTTCCACCCGGGGCTATAGCTCAGCTGGCTAGAGCGCCTGCCTTGCAAGCAGGAGGTCGCCGGTTCGACTCCGGCTAGCTCCACTGTGTTGGTGGGGGATGTTTTTTGACATAATGGTGTATCAGTAGTAGAATACGTAGTAGAAAAGGCGGCTTGGGGCGTGTTGTGCACGCTCTGAGAAGCAAGATAGTAAGAGCACACGGTGGATGCCTTGGCATAAGGAGGCGATGAAGGACGTGTAAAGCTGCGATAAGCTTCGGGGAGCTGCAAAAGAGCGTTGATCCGAGGATTTCCGAATGGGGCAACCCCAATGACACCCTTATAGGGTGGGCTAACCGGCCGAACTGAAACATCTAAGTAGGCCGAGGAGAAGAAAACAACAGTGATTCCCCAAGTAGTGGCGAGCGAACGGGGAGCAGCCCAAACCGGTCGGGTTACGGCCCGGTCGGGGTAGTAGGACCACGTGGTGGTAGTATGCTGGTGAGTCGAATGCGCCTGGAAAGCGCAGCCGCAGAAGGTGAAAGCCCTGTAGGCGAAGCGAGCATACGCCTAGTGGTATCCTGAGTAGCGCGGGACCGGAGAAATCCTGCGTGAATTTGCCGGCACCATCCGGTAAGGCTAAATACTCCCTTATGACCGATAGTGCACTAGTACCGTGAGGGAAAGGTGAAAAGAACGCCGAGAAGGCGAGTTAAAAGTACCTGAAACCGTGTGCTTACAACCAGTCGGAGCATTTTATTTATAGGATGTGACGGCGTGCCTTTTGCATAATGAGCCTACGAGTTATACCTGCATGGCGAGGTTAAGCCCCTTGCGGGGCGGAGCCGCAGCGAAAGCGAGTCTGAAACGGGCGGCAGTCGTGCGGGATAGACGCGAAACCATGTGATCTACCCATGGCCAGGGTGAAGCGAAGGTAAGACTTCGTGGAGGCCCGAACCGGTAGGCGTTGAAAAGCCTTCGGATGAGCTGTGGGTAGGGGTGAAAGGCCAATCAAACATGGAGATAGCTCGTTCTCCCCGAAATATATTTAGGTATAGCGTATGACCGAGCTCCACGGAGGTAGAGCACTGATTAGGCTAGGGCCCTTCACCGGGTACCAAACCTTGACAAACTCCGAATGCCGTGGTAGTGATGGCATGCAGTCAGCGGCAGGGTGATAACGTCCTGTTGCGAGAGGGAAACAACCCGGAACACCAGCTAAGGTCCCAAAGACGGGCTAAGTTGATCAAAGGAGGTTGGGTTGCCCAGACAACCAGGAGGTTGGCTTAGAAGCAGCCATTCCTTTAAAGAGTGCGTAATAGCTCACTGGTCGAGCGACCCGGCGTCGAAAATTTGCGGGCATCAAGTCCGTCACCGAAGCTGTGTCTTGGCTGGCATTAAGCCGGTCAGGGGTAGGGGAGCATTGTAAGGGCGTTGAAGGTTGGCTGTGAGGCTGGCTGGAGCGCTTACAAGAGAAACTGTAGGCATGAGTAACGATAACAGGGGTGAAAATCCCCTGCACCGAAAACCTAAGGGTTCCTGATCAACGTTCGTCGGATCAGGGTTAGTCGGGACCTAAGGTGATCCTGCTTTTGGCAGGTAAGCCGATGGCAAACGGGTTTATATTCCCGTACCGCGAGTACACGTTAAGCTAAGGCGTGACGCAGAAGTGACACCTGTGCGCACAGACGGATGTGCGTTGAAGGGCGTAGGCTGTGGGGTAGGCAAATCCGCCCCGCGTTCGGCTGAACCCCGACAGTACCACAAGGCTTCGGCTGCGTGGATAATCAGGGTAACCATGCTGCCAAGAAAAGCGTCGTAGTTAGTGTGCCGTGCCCGTACCGTAAACCGACACAGGTAGGTGAGGAGAGTATCCTCAGGTGCGCGAGTGATTCATGGCTAAGGAACTCGGCAAATTAGATCCGTAACTTCGGGAGAAGGATCCCCGTTAGCAATAACGGGCGCAGTGAAAAGGTCCAAGCGACTGTTTAGCAAAAACACATGACTCTGCTAAGGCGCAAGCCGATGTATAGGGTCTGACACCTGCCCGGTGCTGGAAGGTTAAGGAAGGGGGTTAGCCTTAGGGTGAAGCTCTTGACCGAAGCCCCAGTAAACGGCGGCCGTAACTATAACGGTCCTAAGGTAGCGAAATTCCTTGTCGGGTAAGTTCCGACCTGCACGAATGGTGTAACGACTTGGACACTGTCTCGGCCATGAGCTCGGTGAAATTGTGGTGCCGGTGATGACGCCGGCAACCCGCAGTGGGACGAAAAGACCCCGTGAACCTTTACTACAGCTTTGCATTGGATTCGGCTGTGTTATGTGTAGCATAGGTGGGAGACTGGGAAGCGGATACGCCAGTATTCGTGGAGTCACCGTTGAAATACCACCCTTAGCTTAGCTGGATTCTAACCCCCATGTGGGGGACATTGCATGGTGGGTAGTTTGACTGGGGCGGTCGCCTCCTAAAGAGTAACGGAGGCTCACAAAGGTTCCCTCAGCACGGTTGGCAATCGTGCAGTGTGTGTAAAGGCATAAGGGAGCTTGACTGCGAGACCTACAAGTCGAGCAGGGACGAAAGTCGGTCTTAGTGATCCGGCGGTTCCGAATGGAAGGGCCGTCGCTCAAAGGATAAAAGGTACTCCGGGGATAACAGGCTGATCTCCCCCAAGAGTTCATATCGACGGGGAGGTTTGGCACCTCGATGTCGGCTCATCGCATCCTGGGGCTGGAGAAGGTCCCAAGGGTTTGGCTGTTCGCCAATTAAAGCGGTACGCGAGCTGGGTTCAGAACGTCGTGAGACAGTTCGGTCTCTATCTACTGCGGGCGTTAGGAAAATTGAGGAGATCTGCCTCTAGTACGAGAGGACCGGGGTGGACGAGCCGCTAGTGTACCTGTTGTGACGCCAGTTGCATCGCAGGGTAGCTATGCTCGGCCGGGATAAGCCGCTGAAAGCATCTAAGCGCGAAGCCCACTCCAAGATAAGTTTTCCCCTATGAGCCCTGGAAGATGACCAGGTTGATAGGCGACAGGTGTACGCATGGTAACATGTTCAGCTGAGTCGTACTAATCGCTCATGCGTCTTTCTACTCAGGGCATGCACGGCATGCCTGCCGCCTGCTACGCGTATTCTTCTACTGATACACTACCATGTCCCGCCGGCCCAACGGCCCGCGGCGCCCATGACCAACACCCCTTTT